>Ga0208301_1000306_pt1 | contig 15570 bp, 21 predicted proteins | sample 25BtaG_FD_184100 | JGI IMG/M metagenome (GOLD analysis project Ga0208301, IMG submission 184100) | Marine viral communities from Cariaco Basin, Caribbean Sea - 25B_WHOI_OMZ_CsCl (SPAdes) (version 2) | ecosystem: Environmental > Aquatic > Marine > Oceanic | place: Caribbean Sea: Cariaco Basin...
TGATAATTATTTGCGCATTAGGTTTGCTAAGTGCGCGTCATCTGCCAACTTATCAATAACACTTTTCTTTAAAACAAGTTTAAAACAACGACAACTCTCACTCCATTCAGGAGCACGATATAACGCCAAGACATCAAAAGGAGTGTTGTTTAATTCATCCTCGTTCATACTCATTGCTATTTTGACCATTTAAACCACCTCATATAATGGGTTGTGACCAGTAGATGGTATCATCGAGGTGATAATGTTGAGACATTGGTTTAAAAGAGCAAAAGAGGTACTGACCACCTGTGGTGGACAAAAAACTCGTTTAAACGTCTTATCTTAAATTATCTGGTTCTACTGTGTCACATTTACCCTTATTGGTTGTTCACTTCTTTTTTTTCTACTTCAAAATATTTTTTAAGTCTTTCAAACATTTCAAATGCTTCTTCTATGCTAAAATATATTTCTACAGTGTTGTAATTGGATTTTCCTGCGTATTCACTTATTTTTTTGTCTATTAGTAATTCAACAAAGAATTCGTCTCCGAATTTGCTATCTCCTAGTCTTATGTTGAGTTTCGGTGTGCCTTCGTATTCTACGTTTGCTCCTGCGTATGATATTACGCTTTTAGTTTTTTTCTGACCGTAGACTGTATAGTATGTTCTTTTGTTTTCATCATTTTTGATTGCGAATATTATCCCCATTTGTGTTCACCTCTAGTAGTAGTCCTAGTTCGTTTTGTACGTCTATGTCTAAGAAGTAGTTTCTGTTTAGGTATTTTATTGGTACTTTACTTATGTCTATCCAGTATTTTTTTATCATTTTGTTGCACCTCCTTTTTTTTTAAAGTATTTTGTTCTGTCTGTGTATACCATTAGTCCCCATCTTATTAGTTCTTCGATGAATTCTGATCTGTTGTTTTTGTTGTCTGTTATCATGTGTTCGTGTATTTCGTCGAGTACTTTGTCTGCGAGTGTTATGTTTATTGCTTGTGCCATTTTATCACCATTATGATAGTGTTATGATAGTGTTATAGTAGTGAGAGTTACTATTTAAATCTTTCTATTCCTTTATAAATACCCTTCTGTTTCCACTCGAAACAAACCCTTCTTCACCACTCAAAAATAAACATCACACAACTACATACTAAATAAGAAAAAAAAAGAAAAAGAAAAAAATTATTCACATCATTCGCTTCGCAAGATAATAAACAAGAACACCTATCACAATACTCGCTACTACTACCAACGCCACAGTTGGCAAATACTCCGCAAAAGTATCTATACCCTGTTGTCCCTGACTCGTTATGTTTGAATCAAAGCTAGATTGAAACGTTGCAGTTGCATTCGCACCATCTACTGCAGGACTTCCATTGTGACAAACACTATTTCCTGGATCGAAAGTGTTTGAAGTCGCGTTTGGACAAGTGTGACAAGTACCTCTAGAATAATGTTCTAGAGTACCACCGCATTGAGTATCTCCAACACCGTCGAGAACCTGCGCACCAATCGCAAGTCCAATACCTGCAACTAATAAAGTCAAAGCTAGTGGTAGCATGTCTTGTATTGTAAATCCTTTCTTGTTTCGTATTATCTTTTTCATTTTTACGTCAATCTCTTTGCAAGATAAACAACCAAAACTCCGATGACGATTGCTGCAACTACTACCAATGCTATTGTTGGAATGTACTCCGAAAAAGTATCTATTCCATCCAATCCATCAAGTGTTGCGTTTACGTCATAACTACAACTCCTATAACCTGTTGCGTTACACCCGTCTACAGTCCCGTCAATGTTTTGATCCCTTATACTTCCAAGTACTTCAGCACCGATTCCGATACCAATCGCTGCAACCACTAAAACCATCGCTAGTGGTAGCATGTCTTGTACTGTGAATCCTTTTTTACTTCTAATCAGCTTCTTCATCTTAGAATCACCTGATTTAAGCTAGTCTACGTGCCAAATAGGTTACTAATACGCCAATGACGATTGCTGCAACAACTACTAATGCTATTGTTGGGATGTACTCTGAGAATGTGTCTAAACCGTCGAGTCCATTGGTTGACGCGTTGTATTCGTAAGTCCCGCTTGCTTGGTCGTCTCTGATACTACCTAGTACTTGCGCACCCAGTCCGATTCCGATCGCTACTACTACTAAGATAATTGCTAGTGGTAGCATGTCTTGTACTGTAAATCCTTTTTTACTTCTTATTAGTTTTTCCATTTTTTTGTTTCACCTGGTTTTGTTTTTGTGTGTTTTTGGTCACTCCGCGTTTCTGCGTGTGACTTCTCTTTATATTTTTTTAGAATTTATATATTTAAGTTAACATTTGTATACAAATATATATTCCTAAGTATAAATACTTATAAACAACCTAAACATTACTTACAAAAATAAAAATGGGATTAGAACCAGGACCAGGCGCAGTTAGAGTACCAACAAAGTGGAAACCCGCCAAAACAACACCCTCTCCTTCTCCTCCCGCACCCTCTCCTTCTACTTCTAAAAAACCGACCACTCACAGAGGCGGAGGAAGGGGTGCAGGGACTTCAAACGTAGAAATAAAATATTACAAAGCAGACGGAACACCAGTATACGGAAGCACAACAGAAAAAAGCGTAGTACCAGAAGGAGCAACACCTGCAGAAGGCGCAAACATAAAAAAACCTGTAAGTGTTGCAGCAACACAAAAAACAGTCACACCAACAGAAAAGACTGATGTGACCACAACACCAAGTGGCACAACAAAAAAGAGATTAAAAGGAATACCTAAACACGATGAACTTACTGCAAAAGAACTTGCACAAACAACACCAACAGTCACAGACCAAATGACAGTAGAAGGTGATCCTAGAGGTATCATCTCAGTTATACCATCACAACCAGGAATTGTTAAACCCGCATTAAAAAAAAGAGAAATGACACGTGAAGAAAAAAGATTCAAATACGCTTATCAAGTATATGCACAAGCAGAAAAAAAAAAACGAATAGATCCTATTTTAAAAGAAGGTAAAAAAGTTTTGGAGAAACAACAAAAAGAATTAGAAACCCAATTAGAAGAAAAAACCTTATCAGTCTCAAGAGACTTTAAAACACCAAGTTCTTTAACTCAAACAACACCAGAAGGTAATATTTTAACATTAACAAGTAAAGGTTTAGTAACTATTAAATCAAAAACAGGTAAAGTAATAGACTCTTACAGAATTGATCCGGGAAAAGCAAGATCAGTTCTCCGAGAAAATGAATATTACCAACTAGGCGCAGATGTCATTAATAAAGAACTTGCTCAAACTGCCAAAAAGTATGATGAAAAATTAGTAAAAACTCAACAAGAAATTGATTTACAAATAAGAAAAGATTTAACAAAAGAGTTTTCAGTTGCACGATTCGGTGAAATAAAATTTAAGAAAGAGAAAGATGTCAAACAAAAAGTTGAAGATTTTTATAAACAATTAGATGTAAGCGCGGGTGGAATTTTACCCGCTTTTAAAGTTAAGGGTTTTGATTTTAAAGGAGTTACTAAAGAAGAAGCAAAGATTGAAAAAGAAAAAAGAAAAGAATTAATTTCTGAACTTAAACAAGAATCTTTAAAAGTACAGGCGCAGGTTAAATCAAGTCCTGAACTTCAAAAGTTTTGGGAAAAAAAAAGTAGTGAAGCAACAACCAAACTTGCTCTTACATCATTAATGGTTGGAGGAACATCTGCGCTTGTAGCTTCTCAACCTGTATCAGTTGCAAAAGGAATTTTAATCCCAGTTACTTCTATTGGAGGAACAAAGGAATTTCAATATGGAACAGCAACCCCTGAAGAAAAAAGAGTTCTAGAAAATAAAGAACTTTTTCGTGGTGCAATTGAATACGCTTATGAACAAGAAGATGTCAAAAAAGGAGCATTTCATAAATTTTTAGTCCAAGACGTCGGTTTAGTAAGAACCGCAGAAGGTTTTTTAACAAAAAAAGGAGAAGAAAGATTTAAAGAATCTATCTCTGATTTTTATAAATTTCATGGACGTGATGAAAAAGACATATCTGCTGCAACAAGTTTGGCAATTAAATTAAGAACAAAAACAGACGTGGCATTGTTTGGTTCTAATGTCGCAACAAATTTTTATTCTGAACGAATAGGGGGTAAATATGTTTTAAAAGCTTTTAAATATGTTTTGAAAGAACCTAGTAAACGTGCTGCTTGGCGAACATTTTCTAAAACAGCAGTACCTATCGGCAAAGCAGGTTTTGTTGAAGCTTCAAGTATGGAAATTGGAGGAAGTATTACCAGATATAAAAGTCCTAGAATTAAGGATGTGGTAACTCAAGGATTTTATGGTGCAGGAACTGCAGGAGTTTTTGGAGGTTTAATTGCAGGAACTGCTGTTAAAACCCCTAAACTTAGCAAGTTGTTACAAAAAGCAGGTTATTATTCTGATCCTCATGAAAAACTCGGTGATATTAGTGAAAGTTTTTCTAAAAAAGTTAAAAGTGCAATCACTAAAAAACCTTATCAAGAACCTGTTATTCTTGCAGATAAAAAAAATCTTATTTTTACAGTTGGAAGAAAACAAGGTTTTGAAAAAGATTTTTTGGATATTCAAATGCCTGATGTGCCCCGACCTAAACCAAAAAGTTCTAGTAAAGTTAAAAGTTTTACTTTTCAAACATCTTCCGATAAATTACCATCTTATACAATTACATCTGATAGTCTTTCCAAAAAAACACCTGTAACTGCAACATCAAAAACTTTAGTTTCTTCTTTGACAAAAACTCCTACTTCTGCACACGTACCTGTTACAACACTGACAAAAACCCAAGTGAAAACACCTATTACTACTTTAGTGACTACACCTGTTAAAACTCCTATTACTACTTTTGAAACCACGCCTGTTCTTACTCCTGTGACTACGCCTGTAGAAACTCCTGTGTCTACACCTGTTGAGACTCCTGTAACAACTCCTGTGACTGTGCCTGTTAATGTCCCTCGATTACTTTTACCTCCTCTTTTTCTTCCTAAGTTTGATTTAGGAACTGGGAGAGGTAAAAGAAAACAAAGAGGTAAACGTCGGTTTAAGTATACTCCTTCTGCAACTGCTGTTGCTTTCGGTATTAAAGGAAAGAAGTTTAAACCTAAAACTGGTTTAACTTTCAGACCTATAACTTCAACAACTAGAACTAAGAGTAAGTTGGAAGATTTATTTAAACTACCAAAAAAGAAGAAAAAGAAGAAAGTTAAAAGGAGAAAGAAAAGATGAGCGAAGCATTTGACCCTGCACTATCAAACCAAAACCAACCAAGAGACGACAGTTTAATATGGACTTTAGAACCAATGCCTGTAATTCTAGAAATAGAACAACTTCTAAGAGGAAAAATATTTAACGAACTATCAGGAGTTTACGAACAAAAAGTAGAACCATTAATGAGCGAAGAAGGAATAAACTATTTCGTAATAACCCTTAGAAAAGTAATAAATAAGAACACAGTTCTTGCAAACTTAAAAGAAGAAGATGTAAACAGAATAAGTGCAGAAGTAAGAAAGAGCACAATCAATTTTATATTTATGAATTATGACCGTTTTGAAATAAGTAAAGAAATGTTCGACCACATCGTTGAAACTATAGACCATCAAGTCTACTGTTTTTTAACCCGTCCTAAAGATGCAGGAGAACGTAACCGTTTAATGACCACTCAAAGACATTTAGAAAGTCACATTCAACGTGATAATGCAAATCAAAAAAAAGGTTTTTTAGGTGGTCTGTTTAAGTCTCGTGAAAATAAAGAATACGAGCAGGTGATGAATTAAATGGCAATAGATATAGGGAGTTATTTTACAAATTTTGTTCAGGGAAATACTTTAACTTATTTAGTTAATGGTGTTTGGATTACAATGTTAATCGCAATATTGGTTTTTGTTGGTTTTTTTGTTTTTGTTTTTATGCGTTATAACGTACAAGTTTTAATACTGGAAAGAGTTGGTGAAGGCGTCCGAGTGTTGAGAGACAAGGCAGGAGTTTTTACTAAGAACAAAATAAGTACTTTTAGGTTAATGAAGAAAAAGGCAGAGATCACTCCTCCTAAAAAATCAGATTATTTTATGTTTGGTAAAAAGAAATTCTTATTTTTATACGAAGCTGCTGAAGGAATGTTTACACCTATTCGTTTAGCTGTGAATAGTCCTGCAACTTTTCATCCTTTAGATCAAGATATTAAGTTTTGGTTTGTTCAAGAACACAAACGTACTGAAGAAATTTATAATAAACAAGGTTTTTGGGAGCGTTATGGTAATTGGGTTATTTCTATAGGTGTTTTGGCAATATGTTTTGTTCTTATACTTTTTGTTTTAAAGTATGTGAGTGAAATGGTTGGAGTCGCTGCAGGTGCGACAAGTGGAATTAAAGATGCAATAGTTGAACTTGGAAAACAGAGGATGATTTAAAATGAATAAGAAATTTTGGGTGTTGTTATTTTTTATTCTAGTCTTGTGTTCTTTTTCTATTGCAAAAGATGAACCTGATCCAACGCCTGTTATTAAGAATTGGGTTATTGAAGAACCTGATGTCAAACTTGAATTTCTCCAGAATTTAGAAACCTTCAAAACCAAAAACGCTTTAGTTCAGGGAATAACCTTCAAGAAAAATTCAGTCGCAGTAGATTCTTCTTCATTCCCTGAACTAAACACCCCTGCAAAAATAACTTTTAAAAATACAGGACTTAGTAATCCTATTGTTTTAAAAGATGGTTGGTGGAGTCCTGGAACTTTGGTGTTTAATGATGGGGGGAGTGATTTTTATATTCTTGTTGATGGTTTTAGTGAGTGGGCGTTGACTGAAACTGATTGGAGTTCAGGATTGCACAACGATACTTCTGTCGTCGGTGTAAACTTGACATTAGCTCCTGATGCAGTAAGAATTTTTGACATGGACGTAAACGCAAGTACATTATTTGATAACAGTACTAATGCAATCAATGCAGATACTACTGCGCCAAACGCAACACCTTTGGGTAATTATGGAGAAGGTTTGGTTTGGGATGGGGTGAATGATTGGGTAAGAACAAACGTGACAATACCTGAACAAAATTTTTCAATAAGTTTTTTCATAAAAAGCAGTGTAGCTTCACAAGCTGCAAATAAAATAGTATTTTCAGATGCAATAAGTACAATGACTAACCAAAATGCAATATACCTAAGATTAGGAGGTTCAGACATAGTTGCGTCATGGAATAATGGAAGTTCAGGAGCAGAAACATTAGTATCAATAGGAAACCCAATAAGTAATACTCACTTCCATCATGTGCTATTAACATTCGATAGGAATGTTTCAATGAACGCTACACTATGGGTTGACAGTCAATTCAATAACAATAAAACCATAACTAAAATTGGAAGCTGGGACATGAAAAGAGACACTTGGATCGGTGCACTTACAAGTCAATACTGGTACTTCGATGGACAAATAGAATGTCTGCAAATATTTCCAAATGTAATTCAAGGTGCAATGGGAGTTCAAATGGTTAATAATTCTGAAACGTGTAATGAAACTATTTTATCTGAATTTGGAAATGCACCAATACACACTTGGAAATTAGACAAATACACAAAAAATCAAAGTGATTCTAGTGGTGATGCTCATGGTGATATGGGCGCGTTTTATGTAGAAGATGCTTTAAGAGGGTCTGTGTTTGAATTTGATGGACTAGATGATTATATATCTTGGGAAGAGAATGGAACAACCACTTTTAATGATGATCCAGGTCTTGCAATAAGTGCTTGGGTTAAATCAGACCATAATACGTCTTCTGCTGTTCAATTTGTTATAGGCAAAGAAAGTCTTTCTAAAGGTTGGAGGATGTATTCTAGTAATGGTTTAATGTATTTTCTTATAGGTAATGGAACGTCAGTCGCAACAAGTTTTACAACAAGTAGGGATTGGGAACATTGGGTTGGTTCTTATAATAACAGAACTCAAAATATAAGTTTATACAGAAATGGGGTATTAGTTGATTCTGATATAGGGAGTTATTTAGATGACGATGCAGATCACACTGTAGCAATAGGTTCTGAAAATGATTTGTCAAATAGTTTTTGGAATGGTTCATTAGACGAAATTACTATTTTTAATAGGCCTTTAAATCAGAATGAAGTTAATACGTTATATTCTGAGAATGTGAATTTAAAATATAGACAAGCAGGTAATTGGACGAGTAAAATTTATAATTTTAGTGCAGATTATGACAATACTATTGAGGTGAATGTTGTTCAGAATGTTACTTTAAATAATTGTTCAGGAGTTGATTTAGTTGGTCATAGGACGGGTAATTGTGAAGGTTTTGATTTAGTAATGGGAGCTCCTGCAATTCCTGATGGTAGTTGTAGTTATACCATAGAATCACAGGGGAATTGTTCTCAGATAATTATTCACATGACGAGTGATACTGTTACACCTGCACAGGTAGCTAATTTTACTTTTAATAATTATATTACTAGAAAACCTGACGTCAACAATGTTTCAATATGGCCTGGTATTGCTTACGCGAATGATACTATTTGGGGAAATGCAACGTTTAATCTGAACGATACTGATACGATGAATGTCACGTTTCAGTTTTTAGTCAATAGTTCTCCTATACGAGAGTTTTATCTTCCGAATGTCGCGAATGGTTCTACTTTAACACAGGATTTTGCAAGTAATTTTACTAAAGGTGATAATGTTAGTTTTTTAGTTTGGGCGAATATAAGTTCTGTCTTTAGTGAGATAATGAGCAGTCCTAATATTACAATTCTTAATAGTAACTTTACAGTAGATAGTCATAGTCCTTTTCCTTCTAACCTTACGGTGAACGTAACTGAACCTAATGGTCAAGCTTTTAGTGTGACACTTACTGATGTTGATTCAGACGTGATCACCACGTGGTTATTAGACGACAATACGACCGGTGTAACAGGACTTAATTATAATTTCCCTGGAGGGTATGACACATCAGGAACGTACACCATAGAAGCTAATATGAGCGATGGTGAGTACAGTCAAAAAGTCACGTGGACACTTAATGTTGTAGACACTCCTATCGACTGGGAAATACCAGTAGCTCTCCTAATAATAGGTTTAATGTTTTTCTTCTTACTACTAATGAAATTCATGGATAGAATAGAACTAAAACTATTATTCTTATTCATGGCATTATACCTTGCAATAATAGCTGCAGGACAAGCAGTCGCAGTAAATGAAAGCGCAGTAAGTCAAAACTTAATGAGTCAAGCGTATGGAGTCGTAGTTTATGGTTCTTACGTCGCAATTGCGCTTATAATAATATTTTACATTTATAAATTACTAATGTATTTCGGTACAATAGGGGGGAAGAAATGAGTAATGGCAAACTTATGCGAGTTCATAATGACTTTTTTCACTTTTTTCAAAGGAAAAAAAAAGAAACTGGCAAAAGCATGGTACAATTACAAAAAGAATATGTTCACAAACTCAAATATATTGTCGACGAGGAAGATGACAAATTAAAAAAAATAAAGTTAAAATGGCAAAGAATAAAAATAATGTAAGATGGAATAAGAAAGGAAGCGCAATAATAGACGTACTTCTTTTATTAGTTGTAATTTTTGGTTTTGCCATAGCAACCATTTTTGGTCTTAAAATAGCTAACGAATTTAATTGGCAATACCAAAATAGTTCTGTAATTACTGAAAATCAAAGTAAAGAAGTAGTTCAAGACAGTATAGACAGGTACGTACCATTAATGGATGGAATTTTTATGTTTTTGTTCATAGGTTTTGCAATGGCAGGACTTATTAGCGCATTTTTTGTTGACAGTCACCCCGCATTTTTCATAATATCAATAATTTTACTTTGTTTCATCGCATTACTTGGAGCGATACTAGGAAACGCTTTTGAGGACTTAACAGATAATACAGACCTCGCCGCAGAGACGAACCAGTTTGGTTTTATTCCTTTCGTGTTTGATAACATTTTAACAATTGTTATAGGTGTAATATTTTTAATGATGATTGCCGCATTTGCAAAATTTAAGTTGAGTTGACAGACAATGAAAAAAATAATGTTATGGATTTTAGTATTAATTCTTTTAGCTGGTGCTGTACAAGGTGCTGATTTGATGTCAAACATTTCAGGTTGTTGGAGTTTCGACCAGAATACAAGTGCAGATATTGGTATGTATAATTTTACTGCGTCAGGTGCTGTATTGAACACGTCTAGTTTTAAAGTTGGAAGTGGTGCTTACACATGTGATGGCGTGGATGACTTTTTAACAACTTCTGTTGATCCTTTTCCGCCTTTTGATGGGTATAGTAAAGATCAATCTTTTTCTATAAGTATATGGATTAGAACAAGTGCTTTTACAGATTCTGAAGATCCTTTTGTTAATTGGGCGAATAGTAACCAAAACCATTTAAGAATAGATACGAGCTCTTTAGAATATTGGACGGGAGCAGCAGCGCAAATATCGAATGACAGTTATAATTCTATTGGTTGGAATCATGTTGTAATAGTTCATAATGGTAGTGGCGCGAATGAAGTTACTGTTTACCAAAACGGTGATAGTATAGGTGGTGGCACGGATGGTTCTGGTTGGAACGCAGATCCGATAAGACTTTGCACTACTGACGAGGTTAATCAATGGTATGGTGGTGACGTTGACGAGCTTGTTATTTGGAATAGAAGTATTGACAAAGATGAAATTGATCTTTTATATGCTAATGATGCGGGTTTGTCTTGTGATCAAATTGGTGCGCCTCCTCCGGCCGGTGGTAGTACGATTAATATTAGTTTTCCTTATCCTCTTAATGGGACTGGTTGGAATACTCAAAGTTTAAACATTAATGCAACTGTGAATAGTAGTTATGTTTTCGACTGTTCATTATATATCAATAATACTTTAAATCAAACTCAAAGTGGTTTGACTAATTTAACTACAGATGTTTTAACTAATTTCACAGTGCCTTTTAGTGCAACAGAAGAACAGGACTTTAATTATTTTATTCAGTGTTGGAGTCCAGGAGAGGGTATTAATTCAAGTAACAACACTGTGTTCATAGATAACGTAGATCCTTTATTAATATGGGATGCAGAGTTTTCAGGAGAAACAAAAACAGTTTTTGACTTACAAAACCTTACTGGATGGATAGTTTATGAAGATACCAGTTTGTTCAGTTATAACATTAGTATAGACGACGTCTTAGTGTATAACCAAAGTAATTTGATTGTTTCAGACTTAAATGTCAGTATAAGTTATAACGCTTCAGGTCTTTCTGCAGGACTTCATAATGTCACAAGTTGGATCTGCGACGGTCACACAGACAAAAAGATTCCTGAATGGAATAACAACAACGCAAACACCGAATTATTGTACTCTTTCGATAATGACTGGATTAAAATAATTCCAAAAAATAAGAATTTACTCAAAAAACTAGATACTACAAAAATGATTGACAGATATACTTTCGACTTAGAATTTAAACAAAAACCGCCAAACACAGTCAAGTTTTCCGTTTTAAGTAATAAAAGAATAGACATAAACGCAAAAAATCAGTACGCAGGTCATTTAGTAATAGAAGAACTTCACAAATGGATAGACTTTGAAAACGACGACGGATCAACAGCGACGACAAAAAAAATAAACGACAACGAAGTCGAAGTAACACTTCACGGACTAAAAAACAAAGACGTTAAAATAAAAAGTATAGGAGAACTAAATTGCATAAACCAAACAAGAGAATTTTATAAAATAAACTGGACTGAAGCATGGACTAACCCAATAATAGAACAATCAACAAGTTTAATATACCTTAACGTAACAACCAACACGTCATTCATAGGAGATATGAACGCAACAGTATACTACAACGGTTCTAGTTTCCCCTACACCGGAACACTCTCCAACAACCTTTATTCTTTTATTCACAATTTTACACTTCACCAAATAGTAGACCAAAACGTCAACTTTTCATTTTACTGGACGATAGACGCAGACGGTAAAATCACCAACACAAGCAACAAAACACAACAAGCATATCAAATGAACGTAGGGAACTGCAGCGCGGGGGGAGCGTACGCTTACAACTTCACATTCTACGACGAGACCGACGAGTCTAGAATTTTAGGAGCGGATTTCGAAGCGACTTTTGACTTCTGGAACTCGTTCATAAACAAAAACACTACAATCAACACAACCAACACTGACCATGTCGATGTGTGTGTTTATCCTGCATGGGCGACGTTCAACACAAACGCAACAATACAATATAATAAAGATTTATACGATCAAAGAAATTATTATTTGGTACACGCTACGGCGAACAATGACACTCAAAATATCAGTTTGTATCTTCTTAACTCGTCACTAAGTAGTTTAATAAATTTAGACTTGGTGGATCAGGGCGCAGACGATGTTGAAGGTGCAATAATCAAAGTCCTAAAGTATTATGTCGGACAAAACTATTATAGAACCGTAGCGATGTCAAAAACCGACTTTAATGGTCGAACAGGAGTATACATTAACAAATACGACACTATATACAAGTTTTTAGTGGATGTAGACGCCATAAATTATAAAGAGACCACTCAGACAGAAGTTTTCGCAGACACCCTCTATTTTAGTATAAACACAGAAGGAGACATATTCGAAAGCGTAGACGGTTATACTAACACAATATACAATTTAACATTCATAAACACAACAACACCAAACTATTTCCAACTAGCGTTTTATGACACCACAGGTATAATGAGGGAAGCGTGTTTACACGTCGTCAGACTACGTTATAGTGGAGAAGAAACAATATGTGAAACGTGCCTGACAACGAACGCAGGACTAATCTTATGTAACGTAACCGACGACAACTCAAGTAGATATATAGCAAAAGCACAAATAGACACGAACACAACAGGCACATGGTATTTACTCGAAAGTCTAGAACATTATTTTGGCGAAGATTACCAAACTTATGCGAATTATGGCGTCTTTTTTACTTTTTTAATTGTTGGAGGACTCGCATTCTTAGGACTCTGGAATCCAGCAGTAGCAATGATTCTCACAATAGTCGCACTATTATTTAGCGTATTTCTTAACTTCATATACTTAAGCTACGCTTCACTAGCTCTTTTAATAATCGTAGGAGGTATAATAATATTCAAAGTAAAAACCTAAAAAAATGTTACTCAAATACTTAACCAGCATAATACTACTAAGTTTATGCGTGACTGCATTTGTCATGGTCTACATGGACGTAGCAACCACTTACGGCGTAGAAGTAAACCAAAACTACTCCGCGTACAACCAAACAGACAACCTTTATTCACTAAGTAAAGACGTGAGGGAAAAAGTAGATTCGAATAGTGCAGGAAACGTCGACGACACTACAGAAGATAAAAGCGGAAACTTAATAATAGGCGCGTTTAACAGCATACAACTTGTTTGGAATAGTTGGAGCACCGTCAACACAATGGCAACAGAAACACAAGATTCTTTAAAAATTCCACCAATAATATACACCTCATTCGTAGCAATACTATTTTTGTTCTTAGGTTTTGCAATAATAAGAGGTATATTCAAATTCAATGTGTGACAGAAAATGGCATATAACTTAACAAACCTTACAAGCGCGAACACTTACCCTCAAATACTGCAAAGAATGAACGACTTAAGTGGGGGATTCTTTGGAATAGCTTTAATTGTGACAATATTCGTCGTCAGTTTCTTATCACTAAAAAATTACTCTACAGAAAGAGCATTTGCAGGAAGTATGTTAATAACAACCATTCTCGGAATACTACTCAGAATTTTAGAAGTCATACCCGACTACATGATGACTATTCTAATTGTAGGAACAGGAGTTTCACTTATAATTATAATGTTTAAAGACTAAGGAGTTGATATTATGAAAACAATAGAAAAAAGTTTAACATATAAAAAAGCAATGGAAAAAGGACGAAAATATGTTAAAAAGAAAAAAAAGAAAAGATTTGCAGTTGAGCAACGTGGCAACAAATGGCACACAGTAGTTTAAAAAGGTGATATTATGAAAAAAAAATGATGGAAGTACCAACAGCAATAATGACCACAAGCGTAGCATCCAGCGTCGGCAGTAACGTACTTGGAAAAATTGGTGGAACACCTGCAACATACGGACAACAAGCAATGAGTACTTATACCAGCTACATGCCAACAGTTGCACACGTCGGTGGAGCAGGAATGGTAATGGACGAACTCAAAAAACTCAAAGGAAAAAAAAAATACTAAAATGATACGACACGCTTTAAATAGATTATTTGGAAAAAAAGTAATAAAAGAAACTGTGCTTCAACAAGCGCAAAAAAACAAATCAATAGTTTATGGCGCACAAGCATTAAACAGACAACTATTTATAAGAGCAATGGAACGCCAAACAAACGATTACGACGTATTCAGTAAACACCCTAAAAAAAGCGCAAGACAACTCGAAAAAAAACTTGACAAGAAATTCGGGGGCGACTACTTCTATACAAAACCCGCAATGCACAAAGGCACTTATAAAGTAATGGAACATAACAAAAAAGAAAACGTCGCAGACTACACAAAAACACCACAACCAAAACCGAGAACAGTCAAAATAAACGGCGTACAATACGCACACATATCAGAAACAGAAAAAGACAAACGCTCAAGTCTCCGCGATCCAGAATTTGCATTCAGACATAAAAAAGACAGAGAAGATCTCAATAGAATAATAATAACAAAAAAATTTAGGAAATTATAGACCGGGCGGGATTGACCAATTCAGAAGTGTTACCTCCTACATATAAACTAACCGAAACATATATAAAAAAATTTGCAAAAGTCACACCTGACCATTAAATCACCCTTTCTAAAAAACGTCCGTCTTTAACCATGCCTTTTTGTTTATAAAGAAACGTCACTTTCTAAGCACCCCCCTTTTTTTACGAGGTTTCTTATCTTTCCCACGCTTCCCCACATTCTTCGCAGAACGCAAACCCTCCTTAGTCCTCTCACTAATAATATTTCTTTCAAACTCAGCAAAAGCACCTAGCAACTGCATTTGCAACTTACCAACAGGAGTAGACGTGTCAATATTCTGAGTCACAGCAATAAACTCAACCTTCTTACTATTAAACTCATCAAACAAACTAAGAAGGTGCTGCAAACTCCGACCAATACGATCCAACTTAGTAACTACAATCGCCCTAAACCTGTACTGACGCATATCATACAATAACTCATTAAACGAACGTCTATTCGTATCCATACCTGATGTCACATCAGTATAAACATTATAAATCTCATGACCATTCATCTCACAAAACTTCTTACAAATATCCTCCTGAGTCTGCAAATTCTGCTCCTCAGTCGAAACCCTACAATAAACTGCAACCTTCATTTTAAATAATTTATTATAAATTATTTCTTTTTCTTTTTAGGTGATGTTTTAACCATATATGTGCTAACACCAGGTCCTAGACCTTTACTTATTTTGACTACTCTTGCATTTTTTCCTTTTGCACGTATTTTTTTCGCTTCTTTTAATGCGTCTTTTTTACTTACCATTTTTTTCACCTACTACTATTTTTTATATAT
>Ga0208301_1000311_pt1 | contig 15446 bp, 13 predicted proteins | sample 25BtaG_FD_184100 | JGI IMG/M metagenome (GOLD analysis project Ga0208301, IMG submission 184100) | Marine viral communities from Cariaco Basin, Caribbean Sea - 25B_WHOI_OMZ_CsCl (SPAdes) (version 2) | ecosystem: Environmental > Aquatic > Marine > Oceanic | place: Caribbean Sea: Cariaco Basin...
TCGCGGATTTCCAGAATACCCGGTTTACCCTTGCCCAGGTGCGGGCGGACCTTGATATGGGGCGCGGGTATTACAACCAGTGCCTGCAACGCTACCTGGCGGGTGAAATGACAGCGGTGGACGCGGCTGTCATCAAGTTGCAGCTCACTGAGATGCAGTGCAGCTGTATTGATCGCTGTATGCAGCTGTTTGGCGGTTACGGTTATACCCTCGAATATCCTATCTCCCGGTTCTATGTGGATTCCCGGGTGCAGACAGTCTATGCCGGTACCTCTGAAATCATGAAGGAAGTCATTGCCCGCGACATGCTGGGCCGTACGCAATAACCGGGGGTGATACCTATGGACTGGCAGGCATATATCGATACCGAAAAACTCGGCACATGGATGGCCGGACAGGGGCTTGGCGACGGCGAGGTCACCGGTGCGCACTTGCTCGGCGGCGGTACCCAGAACCTTCTCCTGCGTTTTGACTACAACGGGCGAAGTCTGGTGCTTCGGCGGCCGCCGCCTCATCTTCGCGCTAATTCCAATGAAACCATGCGCCGGGAAATGCGCATGCTCGAGGCGCTGGCGGAGTCTGACGTGCCCCATCCCCGCCTGGTTGCTGGCTGCCCTGACGAAACGGTGCTTGGAGCCGCTTTCTATCTGATGGAGCCAGTGGAGGGCTTTGCCCCGGTGAATGGCCTGCCTGCATTCCACGCCTCGGATGCCGCCGTTCGCCATCGCATGGGGCTGTCGCTGGTGGAAGGCATCACAGCCCTGGGGGCGGTGGATTACGAAGCTGTCGGCCTTGCCGGATTCGGCAAGCCGGAAAACTACCTTGAGCGCCAGGTGAATCGGTGGCGCCAGCAGCTCAAGGGTTACGGGGACTTCCCCGGCTGGTCCGGTCCGCAGGCAATTCCCGGTGTGGAGACGGTCGCTGGCTGGCTGGAACGTCACCGGCCTTCGTCGTTTGAGCCGGGTATCATCCACGGCGACTATCACCTTGGTAACGTCATGTACCGTCACGACAGCGGCGAACTGGCGGCCATTGTCGACTGGGAGCTGACCACCATCGGTGACCCGCTGCTGGACCTGGGCTGGCTGCTGGCCACCTGGCCCGGGGAGACACCGGCCGACGACACCATCGAAGGTTTCCGTGTGCAACCCTGGGAAGGATTCCCGGCGGCCGGGGAACTCGTGGAGCATTACCGCTCCCGGACCCATCGGGATACGTCCAGTATCGAGTGGTATGCGGTACTGGCCTGTTACAAGCTCGGAATTATCCTGGAGGGAACCCACGCCCGAGCCTGCGCAGGGAAGGCGCCGAAAGCCACCGGTGACCAGCTACATGCCAGCACCGTGGCGCTGTTTGAGCGGGCTCTTGGGTGGGTGCGCTGATCCGGGCGATGACCCGAAACCTGTAGCTTCAGGGTTATACCCCCCCTCCTGGTACAGGTTCCGGTCACCCTGAGCTTGACGAAGGGTGTTTCCGCCAGGTACTGCCACCCTCCTCTTCCGCTCAGCCGCAGTCAGGCGCCCTTCGACAAGCTCCCTTCGACAAGCTCCCTTCGACAAGCTCCCTTCGACAAGCTCAGGGCGAACGGGGCTTGGGAGTGCGAACCTCGCATTGCCCCCCGTTGTTCCAGGCGCAGGGCAAGCAGGGGCGGGTGTCCTGTAGCTGGTCGCTCCTGCATTACTCTGCTCGGTATCACCGGTATCGTTCACCCTGAGCTTGTCGAAGGGTGCTTCTCGCCAGCGCCGAGACCCTATCCCAGTCACCAGCGATCATTGCTTCTTTCTTTTTCCGGCTCCAGCCCTTTATCTGCCGTTCAGACGTCACGGCCTCTGCCCGGGTAGGGAATGGCTGGCTGAACACCAACTTAACGGGCAGTCGGCTGGCGGTATAGCAGGTGGCGAAAGTGCGGCACTTGTGTTGCTCAATACGTTGATCGAGATTATCAGTGTGGCCAGTGTAGTAGCTGTTGTCTGCACACTGAAGAATGTAGACCCAGAACGTCATGAACTCCTCGTTGGTTTTCCTTGTTATAGGCCCTTCGACAGGCTCCCTTCGACAGGCTCCCTTCGACAGGCTCAGGGCGAGCGAGGTTTGGTAGTACGAATCTCGTTTCGGCCCCCTTTGTTCCGGGCTCCGTTCACCCTGAGCTTGTCGAAGGGCGAACGGAAATCAAAGAGCCGGCTGGTGATCGGAAGAATAGGCTATATGCCCGGCGTCTGAAACGCCGCAAGATCACACATATTCCGCGGTGCCATTTTCCAGCTCTCTACACCAAGCCCTGAGGGCATGGCGGCACCCTTTCAGGTGGTTTTGTGGGAGGAAGGAATCGCGTAGGTCACTACAGCATGGGCGACGGGCTTCTCCAGGTGGCCTTCGGAGTAGATGTTCACCTCGGTAAGCACAGAGCGGCGGCCCAGATGGAGCAGGGTGCCCTTTGCCAGCAGGGTCTTGCCGGATTCCGGTTTGCGCAGGAAGTTGATGTTCAGGTTGCTGGTGACCGCAAGGGGCACGATGCCGATATGGGACAGCACCACCACGTAGGCGGCGGTATCCGCTGTTGCCATCATCGTGGGGCCGGACACGGTGCCGCCGGGGCGCAGGTGGGATTCATCCACTGGCTGGCGCACCCAGGCTTCGCTTTCATCCACGCTTTCCACGGTGATGGTGGCCTGGGGAAATTCGCCGCTCATGAATGCCTGTAGCTCGTCAGCACTGGCCTGGATTGCCATCGGTTGATTCCTTGTTGATTGGTTGGTTACTTCGCCGGTCCGGTCTCGCCGGCCTGTTCCAGTGCCCGCTGCATGGCCAGTTCCAGGGCAGGTAGCTGTTGGGCGGCCTCGCTGACGGCCCGGATGTCCATTTGCTCTGCCCGGGCATGTTCCCCGAGAGCACTCCATGCATCGGCGCTGCGCTGGCAGGCATCCGCAGCGGTCGCGAAGTCAGGTTCGCCGGTGGCCTGCGCCACATCCCGGCAGAAGCTGGCTTGCAGCCGGCGGAAGAAGCCGCCACCAGTGCCGGCTTTTTCCACAAACACCGGTATGCTTCTCACGGCAGCGGTCAGTTCTTCGGGATCCAGGCGGTAGGGCCAGGTGATGATGTCATCGGCGAATGCCTGGACGCCCTCGACGCCGGATGCGACCAGGCTGCCTTTCGGCAGGGTCGATACATCGAACAACAGGGCGTCTTCGCCACCAAGTACCCGCGCAGCCGATGCCGCCGCCTCACGGGCGCAGGTCAGCAGGTCGGGTAACCGGGCCGGAAAACGCATCGGATAGGTCGCAAAGTGGTTGGGCCCCGGGAAGCCATTGGAGCCATGGGCGCTTCGGAAAGCGTCCATGGGGACTTCCTGCACCTCTTCCCGATCGTTGTCCACGATAAAGACCGTGTTTTGGTCGTCGTCATAACCGATGATGACCACATCATGGCGGGTATTGGAAAGCCTGACCCGCAGGTAGGGCAGCTCGGCGATATCGCACCAGACCATGACCGGGTGGCCAGCGTCGATCTCCGCCTTTACCCAGTGCCACGCCTCATCCGGATCCTCGGTTTGCTGACGGCGGGTATCAATGTTCAGGCGCTGGCAGAAATCCAGCTCCATATCGGCGTTACGACCCACCAGGTACATGGGCGGCGTCAGGCCGGGATAGCGGGTGTACATGAACGACAGGCCGCCCCCCAGGCCGAACACCAAACCTTCACCCGGCAACCGGCCAGGCAGCTCTTCCCAGCCGAGGTCAGCCCAGTGCAGCAGGTCCCGCAGGGCACCTGAGCCGCAGTGGCCGCCGAGTTGATGGGGGTATGGGCTAATGCATCTTTTGCTCATAAAGTTATCACTGAAAATGGGAGATAATTTCCAAAAGCACGTTATCTTTCACGGTCACTAGGCCAGAAAAAGCCATTGCTGGATTCATAGTTGCGAAGTATAACTCGCCCTCGTTTATGCCCACCCCCAATTCATTCCGAGACTGGGCGAGTAGCCTTTGATTTAGAGCGTCTAGAAATAGGTACGGGGCTTCCTTGGAACGTTCAGCCAGGTGTTACTCGGCTTAACCACCGAGGTAGAGTTCCTTGAGTTGAGGGCTGTCCTTAATTTCCTGCGAGGCGCCCTCAAGACCGATCCTGCCGTTCTCAAGAACATAGGAATAATCGGAAATTTTTATCGCCATGTGGGCATTCTGTTCTACCAAGAGAATTGAAGTTCCTGCTTCATTGATCGCCTTCAGAATATCAAATATTTCCATTACAAGTTTTGGAGCGATACCCAGAGACGGTTCATCCAGTAACAAAAGTTTTGGTTTACCCATCAGGGAGCGGCCAATCGCAAGCATCTGCTGCTCCCCACCGCTTAATGTGCTGGCTTTTTGTCGTAAACGCTCTCTTAACCTTGGAAAGTACGTAAAGACACGATCCATGTCATCTTCGACCTCTTGATCAGCGGGCCGGCGATACGCCCCAATGCGAAGGTTTTCCTCAACAGTGAAATCAGGGAAAACCCGGCGCCCCTCAGGGCAGTGTATGATACCGGCCTTTACCATATGGCTACAGGATTTTCCCTGTATTGCGTGGCCGTTAAGTTCTATGCTCCCCCGAGTCGGGGGCAGAAGGCCGGAAATGATTTTTAGTGTACTCGATTTACCAGCGCCATTAGCGCCTAGCAGAGATACTACCTTGCCGTCAGGCACTTCCAGTGAAACTCCCCTCAGTGCCTGGATATGGTTATAGTTCAAATGGATATTATTAAGCTTGAGCATCGGCTTCAACCTCCCCGAGATACGCCTCTATTACTGCAGGATTCTGCTGAATCTCGGTGGGCGTACCTTCTGCAATCTTTTCACCGAAGTTCATAACACTGATGTGGTCGGAAACTTTCATTACCAGTGACATGTCATGTTCAATTAAAAGTACCGTAATGCCCATTTTATCCCTGAGGTGAAGGATTAGTTCGCATAATTTTTCAGTTTCCGCAGAGTTCATACCTGCCACAGGTTCATCCAAGAGTATTAGTTTAGGATTGACCATGATCGCTCGGCCGATATCAACCATTTTCTGATAGCCGTATGGTAGATTCTCTACCTTTTCATCGGCGAATTGGGTGAGGCCAAACATATCTAGTACTTCTTCTGCTTTTTTACGGGCGTTTGCTTCAGTCTTCCTAATGGAGGGGAGTTTCAGAGAGATGCTGATAATATTATGGTCAAGCGTTGAGTGTAACCCCGTGAGTAAGTTGTCAATCACCGACATTTTAGAAAATAGTTCCACATTCTGGAAGCTTCTAGCAATCCCGAGTCCGATAATTTGATGAGGCTTAAGGCGGGAAAGATCAAAACCTTCAAACTCTATTGTTCCCTCTGTTGGTGTATAGAACCTGCTAATGCAATTGAATACGGTCGTTTTCCCTGCGCCATTCGGACCGATGATCGAGTAGATTTTACCTTCTGGAATATTCAGTGATAGACGGGAAACGGCAGTAAGTCCCGCGAACCGCACAGTAAGTTCGTTAAAATTTAGCATCGGTTACCTCACTGGACTGTTTTTGCTCGGGTTTAACTGGTGCTGATTCCAGCTCTTTAGTTTTGAGGTTTCGTCCGAAAAGCTCGCCAATCGAGATGAGTCCGGATGGGCGGAACAGTATTATCAAAATAACCGCGACCCCAATAATAAGGTTGGTTACACCAACGTAAGAGTCTGCAAAGTGAGGTATAACTGTGAACAAAATAGCACCAACGATTGCTCCCCATATTGAGGCTAGGCCACCGACAACAATCATCGCCAGAAGAAAGAAGGAGGTCATGATTGTGAAATCGTTTGGGCTAACATATTCAATCCAGTACGCATACAGTCCCCCGCCGATACCTGTAAAAAAGGCGGCAATCATGAACATGATGGTTTTATAGCCGGCGACATTAATTCCGGTAGCTGCGGCAGCGATCTCACTGTCTCGAATCGCCAAAAAGGCTCGTCCCAAGCGACTGTTTGCGATGTTCAGTAAAATCCAGGTGATAACCATTGTTACCACTAGAATGACATAGAAGAATGCGAGGTCGCTGGACACGGCCTCAGGACGCATCATTGGCAACCCTGAATAACCAGCAGTGACAGATTTCCAGTTAAGAGCGATCTCAGGTATCGAAAGTCCGAATCCCAGAGTGGCAACTGCGAGGAAGTGCCCTTTCAGTCTGACAGCAGGGAGGCCAATAACCAGGCTAACCAAGCCAGCCACCACTCCGGCAGCGGGGATAGTTATCCAGATTGGCATATTCAGTTTGGCGGAGAGCACCGCAGCTGTATAAGTGCCTAGCATAAGGAACCCGCCCTGACCGACAGAAATTTGGCCCCCGTAGCCTGTGAGAAGGTTCAGGGACATTGCCGCGATCGCATATATGGCAGTCATGGCTACCAGGCTCATGAAATAAGAGGACTGACCAACCAAAAATGGATATGCTAATAAGAAGACGGCAAATATAACAACCAGGGTACGTCTATTCATAATGCTATCTTTCATGGCTAAACCTTTTTTATAGCTTCGGGTGCGCTGAAAATGCCCTGAGGACGAATGTATAGCACGACAATAATCAACACAAAGGTGCATACCAGCGCCATTTCAGGTGCCCAATAATAACTAACCAGGTTGCCAAATATGCCAATGATAAGCCCGCCAATAACGGCACCTGGCAGGCTCAAAAATCCTGCAAGTACGGCCGCTGCAAAAGCCATAATTAAAACATTGAACATCATTGAAACGCCAAGGAATGTGAAGGGTGCTGTTAATAATCCTGCGATGCCCCCCAAAACACTCCCGGATGCCCACGTAACCATGAATACGAAATTCACATTAATGCCCATTAACCTGGCGGCAGTCAGGTCCTGAGAAGACGCCCTCATGGCAAGGCCAACTTGTGTAAACCGAAACAGAGCGAAAAGTGCCATTGCCAGAATAAATGTTACAACCAGCACGAACAATTCGTTTGGAGAGATGAAGATTGGTCCAAGTTGTATGGAGCTGCCGTCAAGTGCACGCGGAAAGCTCGTGGGGGTATGGCCCCATATTAGGCCAGCACCACCGTGGACTGCTAGGAAAATCCCAAGTGTCAATACGAGTTGGTTAAGGTGTGAGGCATCCCCCACATGGCGTATTAATACTAAATAGATTAAAACACCAAATAATGCTGCAAATAGGATAGCTAGGAGGAACGAGACGAAGAAAGGTAATTCAAAAGTACTCAGGAATGTAAAAGCGACAAATGTCGTCACCATTGCCATCTCGCCGTGAGCGAAATTAACCAGGCCAGTTGTCCGGAATATCAGGACCAGCCCCAAGGCTGCCAGACCGTATACGCAGCCGAAGATCAGGCCGCTGATAACGATTTGTTCCACAATTAAGCTCCCATGGCTCAGGGTTTGTTTATTTACGAGCTGACCGGCTCGCGATTAGGGCCGCACTAACGGTGATTAAGTAATCCTTACCTCGATCGGGAGCCGGTCAGAATGAGTGCTTAATTAATTGCCTGCACCGTAAGTGATCTCACCAGAGGCCGGATCAAAGGTTATCGGTTCTGAAGTTGGTATGATCTTTCCGTCTCTAGCTTCTGTGATAAACATTGACGTCAGACCATAGTGATTATCTTCAGAAAATGTCACCCCCGCGTACATCGAGCCCTGCCAGTTGTTGAATGTATAGAAAGTATCCAGGAACGAATCCCAGGTTAGAGAGTCAGTCCTTTTGAGTGCTTCAACAAACACCTCAGCAGTTGCCCAGCCAGTCTGCCCCCAGTCAGACACTGGCTCATCCGGGAAGTCCGCACTGAACCGCTCTACATATCGGTCGATACTCTCATCACTGCCTTGATCTGGCTTCGGGATTACTGCGCTGGAAATTGTGCCATTCCATACATCTTCTCCTGCCAGATTGAACAGAGTTTCTGAGTCACCTCCCACCGAGGAAACCAGGAAGTGAGGTTCCGTTACGCCAACGTTGTGAAGGGCCTTCTTGAACTGAGCAGCTGGCGCGGGTACTGAGAAAGTAATTATGGCATCAGGGTTAGACTGGCGAACTCGTTGAGCTTGTGTACTAAGATCGGAATCTGAGGACTGAAAGTTAACCTCTTGTACCAATTCCACATCGTCGAACTGTTTTAAAGCTTCAGCCGCAGCTTCAGCTAGTGGGCTGCCATAGTCATCGTTCTGGTAGGCAATAGCAATACGTTTGGCGTCCAGTTGATTGACGGCGTAATCCGTCAACACTCTGGCTTCGAACTCGTAGTTGGCGACACTTGAACCCATATAGTTTGGGATGGGCGGGTCAACGAACTGGCGAGAACCCGAGCTAGTCATTATCATCGGGATACCCGATCGTTCGTTACGTGCACGCGTCGCGACGTTACATGGTGTGCAGACGTTGGCCAGCATCGCGAAGACCTGATCTTCCTCGACAAGGCGCTTGGTTAACTGGACAGTTCGGCCGGGCTGATATTGATCGTCATAAGCGACAAGCCTTAATTGACGATCATGTACCCCTCCGTTTTCGTTGATATATTTGAAATAGGACTCTATGCCCATTCGAATTTTATCATAGGTGGCTACCGGTCCTGTCTGTGGACCAAGGTGACCAACCAGAATTTCATTATCAGTTATACCCTGGGCAAGCTCTTCGGCTCCTAAGGTAGCGCTGCCTGCAACTCCAGCCGAAAGTAAGGAGGATAGGATTAGTGTGCGGAATTTTCTCTTGATTATCTTCATGACGATTCACCTTTATTGTTTTATGCCTGCCTTCGGTTTAAGGGGGGGGGGGCCCATCTCGCCGGAAGCTATTTTGGGCTGCTCTATCAGTACGCTTGTAGTAATATTTCCATCACGTCTTCCTCTGACGTTATTGGGCGTGGATTGGTGTTAACCCAAATATTTCCCATTGCACCCTTTGCCACCTGGGCAAAGTCATTTTTACTTACATTGACATCTCTAAGTCTGGTTGGGAGTCCAAGAGAGGAAATCAGATTCTCAACTGCTTGAGCAGCGTCTCCGTCCTCACGTCCCATTCGTTCAGCAATCAGGCGCTGGCGGACATTGTTCTGTGGGTCTTCACGGTTCCACCGAAGCACGGCAGGTAGAAGGACGCAGGAGGTGTAGCCATGACTCAATTGAGTTACTGCGCCGAGGCTGTGGCCAATCCCGTGGCTGGCCCCATAATCGACCCTGAGTATCCCTTGGCTTGCCAGCCAGGCTCCCTGTAATGCCTTTTGTCTGGCCCCGAGGTCTTCGGGGTTATTGTGGTAGTCTCCAAGAGCCTCGCTTAGTAAGGAAAGTGAGTGCAGGGCGCAGGCATCCACCAGTGGTACTGCCCCTGGAGAACAAATTGATTCAATCGCATGGTCTATTGCTCGGATGCCGGTCGATAGCCACAGCCACTCAGGCGTAGGGAGGGTCACTGCAGGATCAATGATCACAGCAGCCGGGCAAATCTCTGATCCATAGAACCCATCCTTGATTTTCCGTTTCGGGTCTGACGAGCCGCCGAGGCATGAGTATTCCGCACCCGAAAGAGTTGTAGGCACTGCTATTTGGCGAATGGGTGGTGCAGAAATGGCTGGAGTTCTGCGCGATCCGTCCGGGTTGATGCTCAGATGTAAGCCGTCAAGGCCGTCAGCGGTCGTCACGTTTTCAGCCAGTGCAACGAGAACAACCTTGGTGGTGTCAATGACCGTGCCACCTCCAATTGAGATAATCAGGTCTGGGTTGCTTGCCCGGACAGCATTGGCTGCAGCTATGATGGTATCTCGCGGTGCGTGTTCTTGGCACTCGTCAAACGTTCCTACTAACTTATCGCCAAGAACGGCTTTAATATCAGAAATGACAGAAGTTTTACGGTTCAGAGTCTTGCTTGCGATTATGAAAAGTTTTTCGCTATTCCGGCGCGCTGCTTCTTCAAGAATGGCGGTGCCCGCCGGCGTTCCCCATATAACTCTGTCCTGCGAGATGTAGTTGTACAGGCCACCGTTCATAGATTTCTCCGGTTCTGGATTTATTTCGAATAAATCTCACGTAGTTCATTTTTCATTATTTTCCCTGAAGGATTTCGAGGAATTTGATCAATGAAGTGAACCTGCCTTGGCTTTTTGTAGCTAGCTATACGCCCCTCGCAGAATTTTGCGATATCATCTTCGCTTAACTGTTCTCCGGGACTAGCCTGAACAACAGCAGTTACTATTTCCCCCCATGTTTCATCGGCTATACCGATAACTGCGACATCAGAGACCCCGGGACAGGCATGGAGACAGTCCTCGATCTCTTCAGGATATACATTCGCGCCCCCACTTATAATCATGTCTTTCTTGCGCCCGACGATGTAGAGGTATCCATCCTCATCAAAAAGCCCCAGGTCTCCTGCAGAAAACCAGTCATCGCGAAAAGCAGCGGCAGTCGCTTCGGGGTTGTCCAGGTAACCATCGAACATGTAGTCACCACGAACAAAGATTTCTCCGACTTCTTCCGGATTTCTGATCTCGCTGCCATCTTCGCCCAGTAGCTTGATTTCCCAGCCCATCACAGCCTGCCCACAGGATCGGGGCTTTCTTATCTGGTCCCGAGGTCTTAGATTGGCATTCCATCCGGCTTCTGTAGATCCGTAGAATTCATGCAGCACATTTCCGCCGAAAAGGTTGGCAGTTTCTGTCTTGGCGTTCGTGGAAAGTGGTGCACCTGCAGAAATCAGGCACTTCATGCTGCCTAGTTGGTATTTATTTTTAGTCTCTTCGGGCAGTTGGTGAATGAATTGAAGCATTGTCGGGGCAACAAATGCGTTGGTAGCTTTATTTTGTTCTATTAAGCGCAGCATTTCCTCAGGATCAAAAGATTCCATTATTATACTGGTCCCGCCAATGTTCACCGCTAGCAGCATAAATATTATTGGGGCCGCATGATAGATGGCGCCTGGAGTGAGATTGATGTCTTCTTCAGTCAGGCCATATTCGACCGCTGCAGCTAACAAAAGTAGCGCTCTGGATCGGTGCGATATTTTCGCACCTTTAGGTACACCGGTGGTCCCGGACGTATATCCGATGCAGAACAGGTCCTTCTCCGAAACGTTCAGATCTGGGTTGGATTCCGATTGGCCATTGATTAATTGTTCATATTGGCCAGAGGCTGGGCTGTTGCCATCGACGTTGATAATTCCATGCTGCAGTGTTTCTTCAAAGGACTGATAGGTATCCTTCAGGGTATTTTCTAGTCGGTTGCTAATGAAAAGTGTCTTTGATGAAGAATGCTTCACCAGTGCCAACGCTTCAGCTGGAGTCAGGCGAAAATTGATAGGGACAATAACCAGGCCAGCTTTTGAACATCCGTAAATGATCTCAGGATATTGTATGCAGTTGTCCAGGAAAGCTGCTACCCGGTCCCCTTTGCTAAGACCGAGTGATGACAGATAGTTAGCAACTTTGTTCGCCCGAGCGTTGAGTTCTCTAAAGCTCAGGTTTTGGGACTGGAACTGAACCGCTTTTTTCTCAGGATAGCGACGGGAGAATAATTCAAGGCCGTAGTGCATGACTAGCAAGGACATTTGTGCCTCTCTTCATTGTTATTGGAATTTGTCGAAGCCCCTGACCCTCGTCAGTCCTTATTGTGTTGATCTAATTTTCGGGCCTCTGATTTTGTGACCTATGCCCCACCTAGGTTAAACCTAGATGCTGAGCCTGAGGCTTTGTATCGTCGGAAACGACGATTTTCTCCGTTCGCCCAAATTTCTCTCCTTATCAATGCTGATTGGTGTGTTAGAAGTTTCGTCGCTTTCGACGATCATATGTCTTTAGGTTTCTGCTAGCGTCCAACGATACTAATAATTCGCTCGCAAAATAAATTGTGTTGGGAGGGATAGTGGAAGACTGGAGGGCTGCGATTGACCTCGAGAAACTCTCAAACTGGATGAAAAGTGAGGGTTTCGGGTCAGGTAAGATCGAGAATTCAGAGTTTTTGGGTGGGGGGACGCAGAATGTAGTCCTGAAATTTGAGCGAGACGGTCGACACTTTGTCCTGCGTCGTCCACCAGTCCACCCCCGGAAAAATTCCAATGAGACCATGCGGCGTGAGATGCGCATGCTTGGAGCACTGTCGGGGACTTCAGTTCCACACCCACGCCTGATTCTTGGGTGCCCGGATGAAAGCGTTCTTGGCGTGTCCTTCTACTTGATGGAGCCCGTTGAAGGCTTTACCCCCACTATTGAACTTCCTGAACTGCATGCGGGTGTTCCCTCGGTTCGCTACCAGATGGGACTTAACTTGGTAGAAGGGATAACCGCGCTTGGTTCGGTAGATTACCTGTCTGTGGGGCTTGATGGTTTTGGCAATTTGGACAATTACCTTGGCCGCCAAGTCGAACGCTGGAAGTCCCAGTTGGAGAGCTACCATGACCTGGCCGGTTGGCCAGGGCCAGAAAGAATTCCCGGAGTCAAAAAGGTTGCGGACTGGCTGGAAAAACACGTTCCCGCTTCTTTCGAGCCAGGAATCATCCATGGCGACTATCATCTGGGAAATGTTATGTACCAGTTTGGTGGTCCAGAGCTTGCTGCCATAGTGGACTGGGAATTGACGACTGTTGGTGATCCATTGTTGGACCTGGGTTGGCTCCTGGCTACCTGGCCAGAGGATGGGGTGTCCACGGTCAAAACTCTCACGGTGGACCCCTGGGAGGGCTTTCCTTCCGGCAGCGAGCTCGTTGAACACTACCGTAATCACTCTAAGCGCAGCGTTGAGGCCATTGATTGGTACGCGGTGCTGGCCTGCTACAAGCTCGGTATTATTCTTGAAGGAACGCACGCCCGAGCGTGCGCTGGTAAGGCTACTAAAGAAAGTGGTGATCTGCTGCATGCCAGCACCATTAGCCTTTTCGAGCGAGCTTTAAACTGGATTCGTTAAACATTTCATTCACGGGGTTGCGGTAGGTCCAATCAACCTGGGCTAGCAGCAACTGTACTAAAAACAAAAGAGAGAATGATAATGGATTTTGAACATTCGCATAAAGTGCAGGAATTGATGGCTAAACTTGAACTGTTCATGGATGAGCATATTTACCCCTTCGAAAAGGAATACCATGAATGGGTGAACAACCATGAGAATCTTTGGAAATACTGGCCAGGACTGGATGAACTCAAACAGAAGGCAAAGGATCAAGGCTTGTGGAATCTGTTTCTCCCGGAGGAATACGGCGAGTTTAGTCCCGGCCTGACTAACCTGGAATATGCGCCATTGGCAGAGATTATGGGCCGGGTTCCCTGGGCACCTGAGGTTTTCAACTGCTCTGCACCTGATACGGGAAATATGGAAGTGTTGGCCAAGTATGGAACTCCTGAGCAGCAGGACGCTTGGCTAAAACCGCTGCTGAACGGGGAAATCCGTTCTGCTTACCTGATGACGGAACCGCAAGTAGCTTCTTCTGATGCCACTAATGTTGAAACAGAAATTCGTGCCGATGGTGATGAATACGTTATCAATGGTCGTAAATGGTGGATAACCGGCATCATGGATCCCCGTTGCAAGTTATTGATCCTGATGGGGAAGACGGACCCAGATGAACAGCGACATCGCCAGCAGTCGACAATTATCATTCCTCGTGATACCCCTGGCATTACTATAGTCCGTAATCAGCCGGTTTTTAGCAATCACAATTCGCCTGGCGGTGAAGCAGAGCTTCGGCTTGAGAATGTGCGTGTGCCTAAATCTAATCTCATTCTCGGTGAGGGTTGCGGGTTTGAGATCGCTCAGGGGCGTCTTGGGCCGGGACGAATTCACCATTGTATGCGGTCCATAGGTCAGGCCCAGCGATCTTTAGAGATCATGGCGCGGCGTGTAGAAAGTCGTGTTGCCTTCGGCCAGAAGTTGTCCAGTCAAAGTAGTATCCGGCAGGATATTGCGAAGTCATTCTGCGATATTGAGCAGGCACGCCTGCTTACGCTTAAGGCAGCGTCCCATATGGATAAGTACGGGAATGTTGCGGCCCGCGACCTGATTGCTGCAATCAAGATCGTGGCCCCGCAGATGGCCCAGACGGTAGCTGACCGTGCAATACAAGCCCATGGTGGCATGGGCGTAAGTGACGACACTCCAATTGCACACTTCCTTACCATAAACAGGTACTTGCGCCTCGCCGATGGCCCTGATGAGGTTCATATGTCTCAATTGGCGAAGCTCAAGATCAAGGAATATAGTCAGTCGAGCTAAAGCAGCAAAGAGCTCAGGAGTGACCTTGTGGAAAAACCCTCAACTTACAAGGTCACTCTTATTGGCTTCAGCATAGCGATTGATAAGTTCCTGCTAGCCTCCTCTTTGACGAAGGACTTTTTTGTCTAGTTTTCCGTAGGCCGTTACCGGAAGGCTGTCCACCAGGTGAATGGCCTTGGGGACCTTGTATTTCGACAGGGTTGCCTTGCAGTGAGCCAGCAGCTCGGCTGTATCCGGTGATGCGCCGGGCTGGGGTACCACAAAGGCAGTTACCGCCTCACCCCAATCCGGATCTGGCAGTCCAACCACAGCCACCTGGGCGACACCCTCGCAGGGCTGTAGCGCGTTCTCCACTTCTGAGGTGTACACATTCATGCCGCCACTGATGATCATGTCATTTTTGCGGTCGAGCAGGTAAAGATACCCCTCGGCGTCCAGCCGGCCAATATCCCCGGTACGCACCCACCCGTCCACCAGTGTGGAAGCGGTTTTCTCCGGCAACTGATGGTAGCCCAGCATGTTATAGGGGGTCAGGGTAGTGACCTCGCCGCTTTCACCCACAGGAACGTCGTTGCCCAGGTCATCAACGATTCGCACCCTCGACATGGTCGCGGGCTGGCCGCAACTGAGCAGGCGCTCGGGATGCGCGGGGTCGTGGTCTTCCCGGCGTAGCCGGGTGATGAAATTGGGTGCCTCAGTCTGGCCATAAAGCTGCATGAACACGGGGCCGAAGGTGGCCAGGCCCTGTTGCAGACGATCCACGGTTATTGGTGCGGCACCGTACAGCATGGTGCGCAGGGCGCTCAGGTCTGGTGCCGGTCCGGACTGCTCATCGAGCCAGTCCAGCAACCGGTAGATCATGGTGGGCACCATGAAGGTGAGGGTTACCCGGTCGTTGCTGATCCGGCGGATCACCGTCGCCGGGTCGAATCCGGGTTCGATAAAATGGGTAGCCCCCTTGAGCAGCCCCGTCAGCAGGATCATACCGGCGGCGTGGGGCAGCGGGGAGGTCAGCAACAAGCGCTCATCGTCCTGCAGGCCCAGTTCCGTCAGGTGAGAAAACAGGTTCAGGTACATGTTCTGCTGACTGTGCATGACGCCCTTGGGTTTGCCGGTGGTGCCACCGGTATAGCCGATAAAGGCAAGCTGGTCCGGGGTAATGTCTACCTGGGCATATTCCGGACGAGCGTCCACCAGGAAGCCCCGCCAGGGAACCATTCCAGTCGGGCACGGGGCGCTGC
>Ga0208301_1000315_pt1 | contig 15346 bp, 13 predicted proteins | sample 25BtaG_FD_184100 | JGI IMG/M metagenome (GOLD analysis project Ga0208301, IMG submission 184100) | Marine viral communities from Cariaco Basin, Caribbean Sea - 25B_WHOI_OMZ_CsCl (SPAdes) (version 2) | ecosystem: Environmental > Aquatic > Marine > Oceanic | place: Caribbean Sea: Cariaco Basin...
TCATCAACAAGGGTGCCCGGGATGGTCTGGAAGCCGGTCAGGCAATCCTGGACTCCAATGGCCTGATGGGCCAGGTGCTTTATACCGCGGCGTTTACCTCCCGTGTATTGCTCATTTCTGACAGCATCAGTTGGTCTCCCCGCCGGTTTCCGGGCCAGCGTCCGGGGCCATGCTGCCGGCTTCCTGCTGGTCGTACAGCTCCTCAGTACCAGCCGCCCCGGCCTCAGAGAACACCACCAGCACCAGCTTGCTTCTGCTCAGCCGGGCCATCGGAGTGGCGTGAATAGTCACAAAGGGGGCACCGGGGTCCTTGGTAATGTGGGAGACTTCAGCCACCGGATACCCCTTCGGGAAACGCCCCCCAAGGCCAGAGCTCACCAGGACGTCTCCTTCACGGATATCGGCGGTATCCGGCACATGGACCAGCTCCAGCTGACCGATATCACCATTGCCCAGCAAAATAGCCCTCAGGCCATTCCGCAGGACTTCTACCGGTACTGCATGGCTGCTGTCAGAAATGAGCAATACACGGGAGGTAAACGCCGCGGTATAAAGCACCTGGCCCATCAGGCCATTGGAGTCCAGGATTGCCTGACCGGCTTCCAGACCATCCCGGGCACCCTTGTTGATGATCACTTCATGGGAGAAGGGATCCGGGGACACCCCGACAACCTCGGCGACCACGACCCGGTCATCAAGCGCCCCAGAGGCATTCATCAGTTCCCGCAAACGGTTGTTTTCTGCGGCCAGGGCGCCGTACTTGAGGGCACGGCGCTCAAGGATCATCAGGCGGGCCTTGAGGGCTTCATTTTCGCTGAGCAGGTCTTCCCTGGGGGTAACCACGCCTGCAAACCAATCCCCGAAACGATCCGGGGCGTTACCCAACCAGAATACCGGCGCAAGCGCACTGGCAATACCACTGCGCAAGGGTTCGAGCCGTTCAAAGCGGTCATCTGCCACGATCAGGACCGCCGACAACACCAGCACTATAAGCAGACGGAATCCTGGAACTGGACCCTGCACGAAAATGGTCTTAATGGCGCAACCCCCTTGCCCCGATAACGCAACCGCCGCTGGGGCGTAACCCCAGCGGCGGTATCGGGCATGAGTCAGTCAGGCCGGAACCCGGAATCACAGTCACCCCTCCTGGGAGAACATGCCAATTCCGCCACGGTCGATAACTTCCAGGGCCTTGCCGCCACCGCGGGCGACACAGGTCAGGGGATCCTCCGCTATGATCACCGGCAGGCCGGTTTCTTCGCTGATCAGCTTGTCCAGGCCCCGCAACAGGGCGCCGCCACCGGTCAACACAATGCCGCGCTCGGCAATATCCGATGCCAGCTCAGGAGGGGACTGCTCCAGCGCGCTCTTGACGGTCTGGACGATCTGCGCCAGGGACTCCTGCAGAGCGTCGAGAATCTCTTCGCTGTTGAGTGTGAACGCCCGGGGAACACCTTCCGCCAGGTTGCGGCCACGAACATCGATCTCCCGGATTTCAACGCCTTCGTAAGCGCAGCCGATCTCGTGCTTGATGCGCTCGGCGGTAGAATCACCGATCAGGCTGCCGTAGTTACGACGGACATAGGTGACAATAGCTTCATCAAACTTGTCGCCGCCAACCCGCACGGATTCTGCGTAAACGATGCCATTCAGTGAGATGATGGCAATCTCGGTGGTACCACCGCCAATGTCGACGATCATGGAGCCACTGGCCTCTTCAACCGGCAGGCCGGCGCCAATCGCTGCCGCCATGGGCTCCTCGATCAGGAACACCTCCCGGGCACCGGCGCCCAGGGCGGATTCACGAATCGCTTTCTTTTCAACCTGGGTGGACTTGCTGGGCACACACACCAGCACCCGCGGGCTCGGAGTAATAAAGCTGTTCTCATGCACCTTGTGGATAAAGTGCTGCAGCATTTTCTCGGTGACCACGAAATCGGCGATAACACCGTCCTTCATGGGACGGATAGCCGTAATGTTACCGGGGGTCCGGCCAAGCATTCGCTTCGCCTCGGAGCCGACGGCGGCAACCATCTTCTGGGAGTTGTTGGTCCGGATCGCAACCACCGAAGGCTCATTCAGCACGATCCCCCGCTCACGGACATAAATAAGGGTGTTTGCGGTACCAAGATCGATCGAGAGATCGCTGGAGAATAGGCCTCGGATACGTTTCAACATTCGCGTTATTTCAACCTGAGAAATGCAGTCTGGAAATGATGCGGCAACTTTAGCAGTGAGCACCCCCGCAGGCAAGGCGCGATGCGCCGGGTTACAAGCCTTTACAGCTTTACCGGGGTACTGCGCACAACTCTGAATCTGTTAACATATCGCTTTTCCATTAATTCCGGAGGCAATGCGTGACCATTTCCCGCAAGGACATTGAAAAAGTTGCGGTGCTCGCCCGCATCCAGGTGGATGATGCACAGGTGTCCGCCCTGGAAAAGGACCTGGGCAATATCCTGGATCTGGTGGACCAGCTCAGCGCCGCCGATACCGAGTCCGTCGAGCCCCTGGCCCACCCCCTGGACGCCGTCCAGCGCCTGCGGCCGGACGAAGTTACCGAGACCGACCAGCGTGCCGAGTTCCAGGCCATTGCTCCGGCAACGGAGAATGGACTTTACCTTGTCCCCCGCGTTATCGAGTGACCGACCAGCGACCCAGGAACCACCATGCACAACAAATCCGTAGCCGAACTTTCCCGTGCGCTGGAACAGGGCACTGTCTCCAGCGTCGAACTGACCCGTCAGTTTCTTGATCGCATCCGTTGTGAAGATGGCAAATACAACAGCTTCATTACCGTAACCGAAGACCAGGCCCTGGCAGACGCCAGGGCCGCTGACGAGCAGCGCGCCAATGGTAACGCGACACCCTGGACCGGTGTCCCCTTTGCCCACAAGGACATCTTCTGCACCCGGGGTGTGCGCACCACCTGCGGCTCGAAAATGCTGGAAAACTTCGTTCCGCCCTATGAGGCCACAGTTACCGCCAATTTCCGCAAGGCTGGCGCAGTATGTCTGGGCAAGACCAACATGGACGAATTTGCCATGGGGTCGTCCAACGAATCCAGCTATTTCGGGCCGGTAACCAACCCCTGGGGCGCCAAGCGTGTCCCCGGAGGCTCGTCCGGTGGTTCCGCAGCGGCCGTAGCCGCGCGCCTGGTACCGGCGGCCACCGCCACTGACACCGGCGGCTCGATCCGCCAGCCCGCCGCCCTGTGTGGCGTCACCGGCCTCAAACCCACCTATGGCCGGGTATCCCGTTATGGCATGATCGCGTTCGCCTCCAGCCTGGACCAGGGTGGCACCATGGCCCGCACGGCAGAAGACAACGCCCTGATGCTGAACGTAATGGCCGGCTTCGACCCGAAAGATTCCACCTGTGTGGATCGCGGGGTACCGGACTACACGGCCACCCTGGACGAGCCCCTGAAGGGCCTGAAAATCGGGCTACCAAAGGAGTATTTCTCCGAGCAGCTCAGCCCGGCCATGGAGCAACAGGTCCGTGACGCGGTAAAAGAATACGAGAAGCTGGGGGCCACGGTTAAGGAAGTGTCCCTGCCCCACGCAAATTTGGCCATAGCCGCATACTACGTGATCGCCCCGGCGGAAGCCTCCGCCAACCTGTCCCGGTTTGACGGCGTTCGCTATGGCTATCGCTGTGAAGACCCGAAGGACCTGATGGACCTGTACACCCGCACCCGGGCAGAAGGCTTTGGCAATGAGGTGAAGCGGCGGATCCTGGTGGGTACCTACGCCCTTTCCGCCGGCTACTTTGATGCCTACTACCTGAAGGCCCAGAAAGTCCGCCGCCTGATCCAGCAGGATTTCATCAACGCCTTCCGGGAGGTGGACGTCCTGATGAGCCCGACCTCCCCGTCGCCGGCGTTTGTCCAGGGTGAGAAGAGCACCGACCCGGTGACCATGTACCTGGAGGACGTGTTTACCATTGCCGTCAACCTGGCCGGCGTGCCGGCCATGTCGGTCCCGGCCGGTTTCATCGACGGCCTGCCGGTTGGCCTGCAGATCATCGGGGACTATTTCTCCGAAGCCCGGCTGCTCAACGCCGCCCATCAGTTCCAGCAGGTGACCGACTGGCACCAGCGCGAGCCTAACTAAGCCCGACGGAGGAGAGTGTCACATGCAATGGGATATCGTCATCGGGCTGGAGATCCATGTTCAGCTCGCCACCCGTACCAAGATCTTTTCCGGCTCCAGCACCGCCTATGGCGCCGAGCCAAATACCCAGGCCAATGCCGTTGACCTGGCCATGCCCGGCACCCTGCCGGTACCCAACGAGCAGGCTTTCCGCTACGCGGTCATGTTTGGCCTGGCGGTGAATGCCGAGATCGAGCGCCGGTCTGTGTTTGAGCGAAAGAACTACTTCTACCCGGACCTGCCCAAGGGTTACCAGACGACCCAGCTGGCCCGTCCCATCGTAGGTCCCGGCTACGTGGATATCCAACTCGAGAACGGTAAATCAAAGCGGGTTCGCATCCACCATGCGCACCTGGAAGAAGACGCCGGCAAGTCCCTGCACGAGGACTTCCATGGCATGACCGGTGTAGACCTGAACCGGGCCGGAACCCCTCTGATCGAAGTCGTCACCGAACCGGATATGACTAACGCAGAGGAAGCCGTTGCCTTTGCCAAAAAGCTTCACGGTATTGTGACCTCCCTGGGCATCTGTGATGGCGATATGTCCCAGGGCTCCATGCGCTTTGACGTGAATATCTCGCTCAAACCAAAGGGCTCTGACACCCTTGGCACCCGCACGGAAACCAAGAACCTGAATTCCTTCCGCTTCATGGAACAGGCCATTCACCACGAGGTGGAACGGCAGATGGACATCCTGGAGGACGGCGGCGAGATCGTGCAGGAAACCCGCCTGTACAACGGCGACCGGGATGAATCCCGCTCCATGCGCACCAAGGAAGAAGCCAACGACTACCGTTACTTCCCCTGCCCGGACCTTCTGCCAGTGGTGCTCGATGAAGCCTTTATCGATGAAGCCCGCAACAGCCTCCCGGAGCTCCCCGACGCCCGCAAGGCCCGCTTCATGGACCAGTATGGACTGAACGACTACGATGCCGGCCTGCTGGCTGCAGACGCCAGGCTAGCCGCCTTCTTCGAGGAAACGGCCCAACACGGGAAGGATGCCAAGCTGTCCGCCAACTGGATTCTCGGTGAATTCTCGGCTCGCCTGAACGCGGAGGAACGGTCCGTCAACGACTCACCCGTCAGCGGCATACAACTGGGCGCGCTGGTCACGCGAATCGCCGATAACACCATTTCCTCAGCAGGTGCGAAGAAAGTCTTCGAGGCGCTCTGGGAAGGCGACGGCAGCGACGTCGATACCATTATTGATGCCAAGGGGCTGAAACAGGTTTCAGATACCGGCGAGCTGGAGAAGATGGTGGACGAGGTGCTGGCAGGCATGCCGGACCAGGTGGCCCAGTACCAGAGCGAGGAGGACCCGAAAAAACGCAAGAAAATGCTCGGGGGCTTTATGGGGCCCCTGATGAAGGCGTCCAAAGGTCAGGGCAATCCCAAGCTGTTCAATGAAATCCTGCAGAAGAAGCTGGACGCCTGAAGGGCCGGAGGAAAACCATGGATCATATTGTTCGCGGCGTTATCGATTTCAGAAAGAACGTCTATCCGGAGCATAAGGACCTGTTTGGCTCCCTCGCCGATAGCCAGAATCCGGACGTACTGTTCTTTACCTGCTCCGATTCGCGCATTGACCCGAACATGGTCACCGGCTCCAACCCCGGTGACCTGTTTATCTGCCGCAACGCGGGTAACGTGATCCCGCCTCACAGCAACGAGACCGGAGGCATGACCGCCTCCATTGAATATGCGGTGGCAGTACTGCATGTGCGGCACATTATTGTCTGTGGTCACACCGACTGCGGTGCCATCAAGGGTGCGCTGGACATTCCGGCCCTGAAGGGCCTGCCCCACGTCAAGGAATGGCTCAGCCACTGCCGGTCTGCCATGGAAATCGTGCGGGAGCGCCACGGTATCGCCGGTGACGAGCCACTGGACACGAAATATCTCAACGAGGCCATTGAAGAGAACGTACAGCAGCAGGTCCAGCACCTGCGCACTCACCCGGTGGTAGCCGCGAAACTGGCTACCGGCAAAATCGAGATTCACGGCTGGGTGTACGATATCAAGTCCGGCAACATTCGCTGTTGCGGCCGCGACAGCATCCAGTTCAAGGACTTCGACGAGTACTATGCCGACATCGTTGCCAGAGTCAGCAACGACTGAGGAGGAACGACGAAGCCCCGGAGAACCGGGGCTTCGGGTTTATAGGTACCTGGCCCTCGCGTCAGGCCAGCACAGCCCACAGATCGTGCTCGTCAGCATGCTCTACCACCACCTGGACAATCTGCCCCGGCTGCAGTTCGGTTTCGCCATTCAGGTAAACCATACCATCAATTTCCGGAGCATCGGCCCTGGAGCGGCCGATGGCGCCTTCCTCGTCCACCTCATCAATCAATACGTCGATGGTCTTGCCAATCTTTGCTTGCAGACGGGCGGTGGAGATTTCCGCTTGCCGGGCCATAAACCGGGCAAGGCGCTCTTCCTTCACGTCCTCCGGGACGGCGCCCTCCAATTCATTGGCCTTCGCGCCTTCCACTGGACTGTAGGTGAAGGCACCCACACGATCGAGCTGGGCTTCATCCAGCCAGTCCAGCAGGTACTGGAAGTCTTCCTCGGTTTCTCCCGGGAAGCCAACGATGAAGGTGGAGCGAATGGTCAGCTCCGGGCACATTTCCCGCCATTTCCTGATGCGCTCCAGGGTTTTGCTGTCGTGGGCCGGACGCTTCATGGCCTTCAGCACTTTTGGGCTGGCGTGCTGGAAAGGTATATCCAGGTACGGCAGGATCTTGCCCTCCGCCATCAGTGGAATGATGTCGTCTACGTGCGGATAGGGATAGACGTAATGCAGGCGTACCCAGACGCCCATCTCACCCAGCGCCTCGCACAGGGACTGCATCCGGGTTTTCAGCGGCCGGCCTTGCCAGAATCCGGTGCGGTACTTGATATCCACGCCATAGGCTGAGGTGTCCTGGGAGATTACCAGCAACTCTTTCACCCCGGCATCTACCAGGCGCTGGGCTTCGTCCATGACATCGCCAATCGGACGGCTTACCAGCTTGCCACGCATGTCCGGAATGATGCAGAAGGTGCAGCTGTGGTTGCAGCCTTCAGAGATTTTCAGATAGGCGTAGTGACGGGGTGTCAGTTTGATGCCCTGGGGCGGCACCAGGTCCACGAAGGGATCATGGTCCTTTTTTGGGGGGACATACTGATGGACTGCGCCCACCACTTCCTCGTAAGCCTGGGGACCCGAAACTGCCAGCACACCGGGATGGGTTTCCCGGATCTTTTCAGCGTCCACCCCCATGCAACCCGTGACAATGACCTTGCCGTTCTCATTGATCGCTTCACCAATGGCGTCCAGGGACTCCTGCTTGGCCGCATCAATAAAGCCACAGGTGTTCACAACCACGATGTCGGCATCGTCGTAGGTTGGCACGACGTCATAGCCGTCGAGACGGAGCTGGGTCAGGATGCGTTCCGAGTCCACCAGGGCTTTGGGACAGCCAAGGCTGATAAATCCGACTTTGCCACTACCAGTGGCGGGAGTTTTCTGTGTCATCAGGGGGCCGCTCAAGGTCAGAAAGTGAAACCCGGGCATTCTACCTCACCAGGGCCAGCCACCAGAAGGTGTGCAATCCTTGTCCAAACGAATGTTTCATAACATGACAGCCGTCACGACACACTCTCTTGCTGGTCACTAAACCACCAGTTACACTCGATGGATAATAAAAACTGTAATCTCCGCCCGAAGTTACAGACTTGTTCTCCGAGCCTCCGAAAAGAGGCCTGGTACCGGCGAGGGAAAATCGCCACACAGCACTGATCGACAGCAACGCCATTGTCAGGATGCAGGACGCGCACCAGGTTTTTCAGAGCGCCGTTACCTAATTTTCGGGCACGACAGGTAACACGATCGAACAGGATATGACCATGGGAAAGCCGCTCAACGTCGAGTCCGCCCCGGCCAAGCCGATGCGGGTCAAACCCCGTTCCGCCGAACCGAACCTCCGTGACCAGCAACGGGTCGAGGTCTCCCTGACCGTGACAGTGAACCGCCCGGGCCAGCCCCCCATCGAGTGCGAAATGTGCAACCTTTCCCGCGCCGGCATGATGCTGCGCTGCACCAACGAGGTCACGGCAACCCTGATCCCGGGCAAGCGTCCACCGGCTCCCGGCGACTGGATTGACGTCCACGCCCGCTTCGAGGTACCGGTGCTGGCCCAACAAACCGTTAGCCTGTCAGCTCGATGCCATATCGCCCATTTGCGCCGGGTGGCCAGGGACGAGTTCCACCTGGGCATCCGCTTTGTTGATTTCGACGGCCGTGGTTTTGACTACGTAGACCAGTACGTCCATCGCCTGCTGACCGACGGCACTCACTGAAACCCGCTGACAACGCAGCCCGGGGCCTATAACCGGCTGGCCGCTCTGCGCATATTGTTATAGCCGGAAACTCTACTAGCTCACCTTCTTATAAGCACCCGCCACTGGTATAGTAGCCTTCCTCTGACAACGCCTCTTTATCCCTGTTTTGGGCATGCTTCCGCCATGCCCCGGTGAGCTGAACTATGACCACGTACAACCTGACCCATCTCAAACAGCTGGAAGCTGAAAGTATCCACATCATCCGGGAGGTCGCCGCAGAGTTCGACAACCCGGTAATGCTCTACTCCATCGGCAAGGATTCCGCGGTCATGCTGCACCTGGCACGCAAGGCCTTCTACCCGGGCAAGCCGCCATTCCCACTGATGCACGTGGACACCACCTGGAAGTTCCGGGACATGATCGACTTCCGGGACCGGAAGGTAAAGGAATATGGCCTGGACCTGATCGTCCACATCAACGAGGACGGCGTGAAGCAGGGCATCGGTCCATTCACCCACGGCAGCGCCAAGCATACCGATGTAATGAAGACCCAGTCCCTCAAGCAGGCCCTGGACAAGTACAAGTTTGATGCCGCCTTCGGTGGTGCCCGCCGGGACGAGGAGAAATCACGAGCCAAGGAGCGGGTCTACTCCTTCCGGGACGAATACCACCGCTGGGACCCCAAGAACCAGCGCCCGGAGCTGTGGAACATATACAACGGCAAGGTTAACAAGGGCGAAAGCATCCGCGTGTTCCCGCTGTCCAACTGGACCGAGCTGGATATCTGGCAGTACATCTACTTGGAAAACATCGAGATTGTCCCTCTCTATTACGCCGCCAAACGGCCGGTCGTGGAGCGGGACGGCACCCTGATCATGGTGGACGACGACCGTATGCCACTCAGGGAGGGCGAGAAGCCGATGATGAAATCCGTCCGGTTCCGCACCCTGGGGTGCTACCCGCTGACCGGTGCCATCGAGTCCGAGGCGGACACGCTGCCGGAAATCATCCAGGAAATGCTGCTGGCTACCAGCTCCGAGCGTCAGGGCCGCGTGATCGACCACGATTCTGCCGGTTCCATGGAACAGAAAAAGCGGGAAGGGTACTTCTGAGATGTCACACCAGTCTGATCTGATTGCCGAAGATATTCAGGCCTACCTGAAGCAACACGAGAACAAGGAACTGCTGCGCCTGCTGACGTGCGGCAGTGTGGATGATGGCAAGAGCACCCTCATTGGCCGCCTGCTCCACGACACCAAGATGATCTACGAAGATCACATGGCCAGCCTGAAAACCGACAGCGCCAAGATGGGCACCACCGGCGAGAAGCTGGACCTGGCGCTATTGGTGGACGGCCTGCAGGCTGAGCGGGAACAGGGCATCACCATTGACGTGGCCTACCGTTACTTCAGCACCGACAAACGCAAGTTCATTATTGCTGACACCCCCGGTCACGAGCAGTACACCCGCAATATGGCCACCGGCGCGTCCACCGCACAGCTTGCGATCCTGATGATTGACGCCCGCTACGGTGTATTGACACAGACCCGCCGGCATTCCTATATCGCGTCCCTGCTGGGCATCCGCCACATTGTGGTTGCCATTAACAAGATGGACCTGGTGGACTTCAGCGAGGAACGGTTCAACGAGATCAAGGAAGACTACCTGGCCTTCGCGGCCAAGCTGGGCCTGAAGGATATCCGCTTCGTACCGATCTCCGCCCTTGAGGGGGACAACGTGGTGAACCGGAGTGAGAACACGCCCTGGTTCAGCGGCCAGCCCCTGATGGAAATCCTGGAAACCGTAGAGGTGTCCCGGGACAAGAACCTGGAGCACTTCCGCTTCCCGGTACAGTACGTCACCCGCCCCAACCTGAATTTCCGCGGTTTCTGCGGCACAATCGCCTCAGGCGTGATCCGCCCGGGGGATGAGGTCATGGCCCTGCCCTCACGTCGCAAGAGCACCGTAAAGGATGTGGTGACCTTCGATGGCAGCCTGGAAGAAGCCTACATTGACCAGGCCGTTACCCTGACCCTGAATGACGAGATCGACATCAGTCGGGGCGACATGCTGGTGAAAGTTGAAGACGAGCCGGAGGTGGGCAACCGCTTCAACGCCAATATCGTTTGGATGACCGATGCACCGCTGGAAACGGGCCGCCTGTATGACATCAAACTGGGACCAACCTTTACTTCGGCAACGGTAAAGAAGATTCATCACCAGACAGATGTAAACACCCTGGAACAGAGCGCCAGCCCCTCACAACTGGCCCTGAACGAAATCGGTCTGTGCGAGCTCACCCTGAGTCAGCCCGTCGCCTTCGATGCCTACCCGCGCAACCATGCTACCGGTAGCTTTATCGTCATCGACCGTCTGACCAACGTCACCATCGGCGCTGGCATGATCGCGGGCACCGCCAGCGACGTGGAGTCCCTCGACCCGGTTACCGCCGAAGAGCGGCAACGCCGCCTGGCGCAGACGCCTGCCATCATCGCCTGTAACGGGCGCAAGGCGGGCGACCTGGCCATCGCTGTAGAGCGAACACTGTTCGACCAGGGCAAGACGTCCGTGGTCCTCACCGAAGAGAACGCCGGAACCGCCGATGACCGCCGTCGCACGGCCCAGTTGCTGGCGTCCCATGGCCTGATCGCCGTTGCGGTCAACCTGGGTACCGACGTAGCCACTATCAGTGTAGAGGCGGACAGTGGTGACGACATTCCGGGGGCGGTCAACGACCTGCTCCAGGGCCTCATCCGGAACCGCCGGGCCTGAGACCCGGCGGATCATCCGCCTACTACCCTTCCCCTGCGTCCCGCAAGCGGACCGCAGGGGAAGTCACGTTGCGGGAGGCCACTGGCCCGTTACCCGCTCAAAATAGTGACTCTCACACGCCTCACAGGGCCCCAACTGGCTGGTTGCGGTAAGGCATGTCATGTGACCGCAATTCAGGCAACGGAACATGCCAGCGGTAGCTACCTCCCCCGTCATATAATGGGTAACGTCTTCGTTCTTCAGCTTCTGGTCCAGCTCAAGGGTGTCCAGCCGCGTCTTGTCGGCGATGGAGAACAGCAGGTCCTGGAGCTTGTGCTCCAGTAGTGACAGGTCCAGTTGCAGCCATTCCCTGAGCCCCTCCCCCGTGCCGCCAACAAAGGTGACCAGGTGTTCCAGGTCCCGCCTCAGGTAAGCCGCCAACAGGCTGGCCTCATCCCGGGTCAGGCGTTCCAGTTCCGTTTCGAACTCTACCGCATCGTCGATCTCCTGCCGCAGGGTATCCAGCGTGCGTTCTTCGGCGTCTGCGAGCCGGCTTTCCACCCGCTCCAGCATACGGTCGTAGGCTTCAAGCGCCTGGTTGGAAAGCTGTTTCGGCTGATCTTTGCGTTCCTGGTCGGTCATGGCCACTCCTTACGGTGTCGTTTCACTCAGTGTGGCATAAAGCCGGGCGTTTGGCAGGCTACCTGTTGCCGCGCCAGTACGTTAGAATGTCCGGCCAATTTAACAACACTTCGGCAACATTTTTCTGATCGAAGCCCGCTGGCGGCTTCTTTCCGACACAAGGTACCAAACGGCAATGGCAGGAATGGACGAGCAATACAATCCCCGCGATGTTGAACAGAATGCCCGCAAATTCTGGGAAGACAACGACACCTTCATGGTGAAGGAGGAGCCCGGCAAACCCAAGTACTACTGCCTGTCCATGTTCCCCTACCCCAGCGGCAAGCTGCATATGGGCCATGTGCGCAACTACACCATCGGCGACGTCATCTCCCGCTACCAGCGCATGCAGGGCAAGAACGTCATGCAGCCGATGGGCTGGGATGCGTTTGGCCTGCCCGCCGAGAACGCCGCCATTGCCAACAAGTCCGCGCCGGCCAAGTGGACCCGTTCCAACATCGATTACATGAAGAAGCAGCTTAAACAGCTGGGCTTCGGTTATGACTGGAATCGGGAGCTGGCTACCTGTGACCCTGATTATTACCGCTGGGAGCAGTGGTTCTTCGCTCGCCTGTATGAAAAGGGCCTGGTGTACAAGAAGATGTCCACAGTGAACTGGGACCCGGTGGATCAGACCGTACTGGCCAATGAACAGGTGGTTGATGGCCGCGGCTGGCGCTCTGGTGCCGTAGTGGAACAGAAGAAGATCCCGCAGTGGTTCATCCGCATCACCGATTACGCCGAAGAGTTGCTCAAGGACCTGGACCAGCTGGAAGACTGGCCGGAACAGGTCAAAACGATGCAGCGTAACTGGATCGGCAAGTCCGAGGGCACTGAGCTGACCTTCCCCCTCAAGGATGCCGGTGACGGGCTCACGGTCTACACTACTCGCCCTGACACCCTGATGGGCGTAACCTACATGGCCGTTGCTGCCGAACACCCCTTGGCCAAAAAGGCCGCCGACGAGCACTCCGATGTCGCTCGCTTTGTCGATGAATGCCGCAATAGCAAGGTGGCCGAGGCCGAACTGGCCACCATGGAAAAGAAGGGTATCGACACGGGTTACAAGGCCGTTCACCCACTGACCCAGGAAGAAATTCCAATCTGGATCGCGAACTTTGTGCTGATGGACTATGGCACGGGTGCCCTGATGGCAGTACCGGCTCACGACGAGCGTGACCACGAATTTGCCCGCAAGTACCGTCTGCCAATCCAGCAGGTTATCGCCGCCAGCGATGGTCGCGAGCTGGATGTGCAGGAAGAAGCCTTCACTGAGAAGGGCACCCTGGTTTCCTCAGGCAGCTACAGTGGCCTGACCAGCGAGGAGGCTTTTGACGCCATCGCCGCTTACCTCGAAGAGAACAGAATTGGCAAGCGCACCGTAAACTACCGCCTGCGGGACTGGGGTGTTTCCCGCCAGCGCTACTGGGGCGCACCGATTCCGATGATGACCCTGGACGACGGCACTGAAATGCCGGTTCCGGACGACAGGCTCCCGGTACGCTTGCCGGAAGACGTGGAAATGGATGGCGTTCAATCTCCCATCAAGGCCGATCCGGAGTGGGCGAAAACCGAGTACAACGGCCAGCCAGCCACCCTGGAAACAGACACCTTCGATACGTTCATGGAGTCGTCATGGTACTACGCCCGCTTCTGCAGCCCCAACTATGACAAGGGCATGCTGGACCCGGCCGCAGCCAACTACTGGCTCCCTGTCGATCAGTACATCGGTGGCATCGAACATGCCATCCTGCACCTGCTGTACGCCCGCTTCTTCCACAAACTGCTGCGGGACGTAGGCCTGGTAAACAGCTCCGAGCCGTTCAACCGCCTGCTCTGTCAGGGCATGGTGCTGGCAGAGACCTACTACCGTACCGACGAGTCAGGCAAGACCAGCTGGATCGCTCCGGCTGACGTGACCGTGGAGCGGGACGGCAAGGGCCAGGTGATCAAGGCCATCCACCGGGAAGACGGCCAGCCGGTAGAAATCGGCGGCGTCACCAAGATGTCCAAGTCCAAGAACAACGGAATTGACCCCCAGGCAATCATTGACCAGTACGGTGCCGACACCGTGCGTCTGTTCATGATGTTCGCGGCACCGCCGGAGCAGTCACTGGAGTGGTCCGACAGCGGCGTCGAAGGGGCCAACCGTTTTCTCAAGCGCCTGTGGCGCCTGGTGCGGGAACACACCACCGGCGGTCCGGTACAGGCCATCGATGTGGAACAACTGAACGATGCGCGCCGTGACCTGCGCCGCAAGACCCACGAAACCATCGCCAAGGTCAGCGACGATATCAGCCGCCGCCTGACCTTTAATACCTCCATTGCAGCGGTCATGGAACTGCTTAATGAAGTCGGTCGACTGGACGCCACCGAGGAGCAGGACCGCGCGGTCATACAGGAAGCGCTGGACGCAGCCGTGCTGATGCTCTCGCCCATCGCTCCCCATGTCTGTCACACGCTCTGGCAGGCCATGGGCCATGAGGAGCCAGTCGTGGATGCACCCTGGCCAATCGCCGATGAGAGCGCCATGGTTCGCAGTCAGATTCAGGTGGTACTGCAGGTGAACGGCAAGGTTCGCGGCAAGGCCGACGTACCCGCGGGCATCGGCAAGGACGATCTGGAGAAACTGGCCCTGGAACACGAGAACGTTACCCGCTTTACCGAGGGCAAGACGGTACGCAAGGTCATCGTAGTGCCCGGCAAACTGGTCAACGTAGTCGCCAACTGATATCCGGAGACGGTGATGAGAAAGCTCGGCACGGCATTCAGTCTTGGCCTGGTGGCAGTACTGGTCAGCGCCTGTGGTTTTCAGCTTCGGGGCGCATCGCCAGTGCCTCCGGCGCTGGAGCCACTCTGGGTGGGCTGTCAGTCCGGCGTCCCCACAGACCTTTGCCAGGCGCTGAAGTCACAGTTCATCATTGGTGACGTGGCCCTGTCTGAAAGTCGTGAAGACGCGGCGCACCTGCTCCTTGTGGGTAATTTCAGCCAGACCCAGCGCACCAGCGCTATCTCAGCCCGAGCCGAGGCCGCCGAATACGAGTTACGCCAGAGTGTCAGTATCATGCTGCAAACCCGCGAGGGTATTCCCCTGCTGCCGGACACGGATGTGAGTGCCTCCCAGAGCTATCGGTTCGACTCTACCAGTGTGCTGGCCAAGCGCCGGGAGCGGGAGGAGATCGAAAGGCAGCTTTACGACAACCTCGTAAGGCAGATTGGATACCGTCTGGCGCCCTTTGACCAGCGGCGGATTGACGAGATCCTCGACGCCTCCGAAAAAGACAGCGGCGAAACGTCGCCATGAAGATCAACCCGGGGCAGCTCGGCCAGGCACTGGAGAAATCCCTGGCGCCTGTCTACCTGGTATCCGGGGATGAGCCACTGCTTGTCCAGGAAGCCTGTGACCGGATCCGAACAAAGGCCCGGGAAGAAGGCTT
>Ga0208301_1000319_pt1 | contig 15215 bp, 22 predicted proteins | sample 25BtaG_FD_184100 | JGI IMG/M metagenome (GOLD analysis project Ga0208301, IMG submission 184100) | Marine viral communities from Cariaco Basin, Caribbean Sea - 25B_WHOI_OMZ_CsCl (SPAdes) (version 2) | ecosystem: Environmental > Aquatic > Marine > Oceanic | place: Caribbean Sea: Cariaco Basin...
TCGTCATAAAATTCTGACCACTCTTTGCAATCACTCCAGCCTATCTGGGTTCTACCAAAATCACTCCAGCCTATCTGGGTTCTACCAAAATCACTACAAAGTTCGGTTTCCCCTAGTTCAGGGGCTTTGCGGATACGTTCTTCAGGGGCTTTGCGGATACGTTCTTTATTCATAACCATAATCCTTCCCCCGTGAACCACGTGAGAAGGATCTCTGTCCATACCCAACTGATAAAGAATAACATCAGTCCGTTGTATAGCCTATTTTTCCAAAGTTGTGTCATTTGATCCACTCCTCAAAGGTTCGTAATCCAGGGTTTATTCTCCCGTCTTGCAGGTAGTCCTTGCCTAGAGCATTGAGAGCATAACGATCGGCTAATACCAGCAGTCCCTGACCAAATTCTAGTTGGCTGAGTTCTTTAAGTTGCCCTGAATCGAATTTACTGAGTTCTTTATGGGTAATTTCAGCAATACTGTTAACCCTTCGGCAGTTGTTCTCCACCAGATCGGTGTAGGCTAGTAGGCTTTCGGTAAATGTTTTCATCCGAGTCTCTCCTCAACATCGTGGATATTTAATGATTGTGTCATGCAAAATCTCCTTCACCAAACACTGATGGGTAACTCCACTCATGGGCTAGGTCATCAAACCATGAAGCAAGATCCGTCCAGTCTGAATCAGCTTCTTCTGCTTTGCGATACTTGGCTTCCTCAGCTAGTTCTTTCATAGAATCAAACATACCATCTTCCAGGCAGTCTGCTTTACCCATCTGCCAAATGGGGATGAATGTTTGTAAAAACACCTTCTTTGTAATCATACTATGCTCCTATTGCTTTCTTCTTTCTAAAAGTCCCCTTCCTATTCAAACCCGAAGGGGGCTGGTCTAATCAAGTAAGTGTAAATTGGGCGACTAATCCCGCTTTACCCCTTTATTATAACGTACAAAACGCTTGAAAGTAAAGCCAGCAAAGGGATAGCGCGGGACTCTGGCAGAGCTACTTTACCCGCCAGACTCTCACTCCTTGGTGGTCGGGGCTCATTATTGTTTCTATATCGTACTTTTTCTTAGCGTTGGCACGTGCCTGATTAAGACGGTTGCGGACACGCGAAACGGTGTCATTTCCGTCTTCTCGAACCGCTGCATAGAAGCTGTCTCCAACCTCCATCTCTGTCCAAGGGTAGGCGCTTGCGCGTTGCTCGATTACGTCTGGGATAGGTATCCCGCTTTCTACTTTGAAATCACTCATGATTTTCTCCTTCTAGTTTCTTGCTAATGTATTCATCTAACCCGAGATAGGTGTTGTAGCTTTTTGCTCCAACATTCCATTCCTTGATCCACTGTACTGGTGTTCCGTCCTGACCTAAGTAGGCTGGACCATTTTTCCAATTATATATGTTAAATACTTCTCCGTTAATCGTCCCGTGCCACTCGACATCAGTCTTGTTGTCGCCAGAACCATCACAGTTCGGTGGTCCAAAAACCTCGCACAGTTTCTCATAGTCCATGTACAAATGTCCTCTGAGACTTGTGCCGTTGAGATCTATCTCCGGATCAAGATATAATCCTTCGTCATTGGGTATAAACCTGTACGGGTTTCCGTACTCTTTTTGATCAATCATAATGTGCTCCTGCCCCCTTGCGGGGGCGTTAGTGGCTAGTTGACAAACGCAATATACTCTTTATCCACCATCATCTGACGGTAGAAAGTGTAAATGCGCTTAGGTGTCTGTACTGTCTTCAAGCCACCGTCCAGGAGACCATCAATAACCTCCTGTTGGGTTGCGACACCCCCGAGGTCTTCCAGCACCTCTAGCACGATTCGCGCCTGAGGGGCAATCTTCACCTTGGCCTCAGGCATTTCAAGAAGCTTGATCTTACGGGTTGCGAAAGCTCCAGCTCCTTTACCTTTAGCGGTGGGGGCGGGGACTCCGCCTTTGGATACCCCAGAGTTAGCGGTAGCGGTCGTAGCGGGTGTTTTAACCGCTCCGGCTACCTTCTTAGAGGGTACGCTCTTGGACGCCTTAGAGGGCGTTTTACGGGTTGCCTTTGCAGGCGCTTTTGTAGCTGTTGTCATAGTCTTTCTCCTTTCTGACAATTGATTTCTACTTTCTAATTCAGGTTGTTGCTACAACCTTAGCCCTAGTATAACTCGGAACCGCCCGAGTGTAAAGGGAATATAGGGATAATGCCTTGTTTTATAAGAGGAACACAAGAAACACGATCAACGAAAACATAAGAACAGGCTTGAACAATACTCGCACAGCGAGAGCGATCATTTCTATCATGACGTCCTCCTAGTGCACTGCGTTATTTACAAATTGTAAAACCTTCCCTTTTGCCTCCCCTTTCGGACAGTCTTCAGCAATAAACCCTTGCTCCACGAGCCACGGGTAATAGAACTCGAGTAAAATTTCTGATTTCGATGTGGGTAACTCCACGCCCTGTTTAATCATGGCTAACGATAACGTGTCCAACAACTCTTGGTTATGTGCTTCGAGAGTTGTCAGCCATAGGGACACTGCTTCCTCTTCTGTGAGGGGGATATATACTTTCTTCTCTTTGACCATCGACATTCCTTTGTGGGATAAAAAAGCCCCTCGCGAGGAGGGGCAACTATGGGAGGAGTTAAGCTACTTTTGCGTACTGGAGAGCTTGGTCCAGTGCCCGTGATTTAGTCAGTGCTCCTGACCCAAACCAGGCTCGGTGTAGTGCGTTACCTTGCTCTACTTCCTTACGCATATGATCTTCTACATATGTTACCGCATTTAGTGCGCCCCACCAAGTACCTTTTGTGGAAGCGAGGTCTGCTCCGGGTTGCTTATCCAGGGCATCAAACACTAGGCTTGCAGATTGGTTAAGCTGATCACGCATAGGTGTCTGCTCATCAATAGGCTTACCATTTGGTCCGAGAAGTCCGGGTTGATAAACCGAGGAAATAAAGTTCAACACGTCTCCGGTCTTAGCCTTCTTCTTGGAGAGGAAGGTTGCCCCCTCTTTGAAGCGGGTCATAACTTCTGCGCTAATCCCTAATGCTTCCTCTGCAGAGCGGATCACGTCTTGGTTAAACTCTTTTACATGAGGCATGCGGAAGGTTCCTGCCCCTTGTTCTTTAAGAGCAATGGTCAACGTGTTATTGCACACAACTCTAATTGGGGTGAGCTTAATAACCATGGACTTCCCAACAATGTGAGGCTGATTAATGAGCAAATACCCTTTAATCATGTCCCCGCCAGCGAGTTCAAAGTCTTCCGCGATCTTGGCCAGTCCCCAGATCTCACTTCCCCCCTTGAGACTTCCTGCGGTTTCCATGGTCATATGCCCCGCTTCAGTAAACTTCTTGAAGAATTCAAAGATGTCCTCGTTCTGAATTGGAACGTAACTGCTTCCCGCTTGTGACAATACTTTGTTGTCGCTGTCGCGCACAATAAAAAAGTTGTCGGGCGCTTGGATAACTCCAGAATTATCATTCCAACTAGGGGTATCTAATGTATATGCAGGACGCTTGCTCACTGACCAATCCAGTTCTGCGGCCTTCATCATTTCTTCGGGGGTAAGATCAGGTGTGACCTCTACGCCTAGGCCGTGCCACGGAGCATCGCCCGTCCACGCCATTGTTTCAATTTCATGTGCCATAATCAATTCTCCTATAGATTTCTGCTTTCTAAATTGTCCTAACCGTCACGGCTAAGTACCCCTTTATTATAGGGGGCAAAAGGTAGGAAAGTAAACCCAGCGTTAAGATTTTGCTGGAGCCAGTTTAGCAATATGCTCTTCTAACAGAGAACCCAGATGCCCCATGAAAGAGTGATACTGCTGGGTTTTTCCGTTCAGGTCTTTTGCGTAATAACTGTCTGGACCGAATATTTCTTTGAGTCTTGAGGTAATATATCCTACGTCCTCGCTTCTTTGTAAATAAGCTGATGTCAGTACGCAAACGGCAGTCATCCATTCAAATAATTCTGGTTTCTTCGTGTTCATAAAGATCTCGTAAGGTCTTCTCGAGCCATCTGGGTAAATTGCATCGTTGACAGTCACGAAGATTGAAACACCCTTACCGTCGTCTCTAATCTTGTAAGTGTGCCCTTCTAGTCGATCAGGTCTTTGTATTAGTTTTTCCATTTTCTTCCTCCACACAGTGGTATCCTGTTAACACCCAGAATATATGGCACCAATCCTGGAATGTTCCTTTATATTTTCCTATCGCTTCAGCGTTAAGCCCCAAGTCTGCAACGTCTCGAGCATCCCGACCAGCAAAAAGGTACATCCCCTTTGCTGTCTTGACAAAGATAAACGTCTTGCCTCCTGCTCTGGTACGCAACAAGTGCCAAGCTACTTGCTCCGGTCTTAAACCCACCTTATTAGTTGTTGTAACTTTCAATTCTATCCAGAATTCTGTCCCCTGAAAACAGCCATTAACGTCAGGGACACCTCTCCCTGTAGAACCTGACTCCACCCGTTGCCAATGCACCAAAGGCAGGTGTTCTTTAACCATCTTCCAAAAAGCTGATTCTTTCATACCAAACGATGCTTCTGTAGGAAAGCGTATACGATGGTGTACTCCCGTTGTTTTCTTTCCCAATATCTTCTGGACCCTGTAGCCAGTCTAATCTTCGGATCTCTTAGTTTTTCTCCTGCAATTGCTCTATCCCTTTTAAGATGTTGTACCACTGTTCTTGTTGAAGCATCCATCCTTTTCTCCTCACATTGATTCTCCCCAGCTCGGCCCTGTCTCCACATCTACTTTGATAGGTACAGACAGCTCCACACAAGTTTCCATAATTTCCTTGATGCGATCCTCTTGATCCTTATTCTCCACAGAAAAGTCTAGCTCGTCATGGATCTGTAGATGAGGGAGGAACCCCTCATTCCAAAGTTGGCGCATAGCCTCTTTCGTCATATCTGCCGCTGAACCTTGGATCAAACGGTTCATAGCCTTGTAGGTAAATGCCCTGCGGATCGCTCCACCATGAATCTTGTGAGCTTCGTCATAGGATTGGTAAAACTTCCTCGCTCCAAACTGGCTCGGCTCCCATTTATCAAAACGACACTTACGTCCTAGCAAAGTACGAATACGCCCTTGCTTACCGGCCACCCTACTACAACGTGAGCTTAGTCCTCGCATGAAGGGTACTTTTTCATGGTACTCTGCAAAGAGGGCCTTTCCCTCTTCCACGGTCATCCCCACTTCCTCGGATAGCGTGGTTACTCCCATTCCGTAAGCTAGTCCTAGGTTGATCGCCTTAGCTTGCTTTCGGGTAATCCCTGCCATATCCGCTACGGTCTGGTGGAAGTCCGTATCCGGGTCAGTGTTGTATTTCTCGACAACCTCCTGTGCTCCTTGTTGCTTGGTCATGTAAGCATAGTGGGCCGTGATCCGTGGTTCCTGGGCGCAATAATCAAACGCTCCCCAGTAACAGCCTTCTTCAGGGATAAACAGGCTTCGAATCATTTTACCCAGTTCAGGATCCCGTGCGGGGACCTGCTGCAAATTGGGATTTGAATAACTGAATCTACCGCTGACCGTCCCACCATTGTCAGAACGGAGTGGGTGTAGCTCCGCATGTATCCTCCCTTGATGATTATGCTGAAGGATCATCTTTTCAATAAACGTGGTTCGGGCTTTATTGATTTTTCTAGCTTCTACGATAAGTCTAGGCAGTTCATGTTCATGGGTCTCTAGCCAGTGTTGTTGGAAACTTGGCGCTCCTTTCTCTGTCCGTGGGTATACCAATTTTGCTTCATCGAAAATTCCGGCTAGGGAAGCGTTTGCCCAAATTTGGGGATCGGCTCCATACTCCTTCTTGATCTTGGCAAAGATTTCGATTTCTCTAGCTTTGAGTTTCTTGGAGGCATCTTCCGCTTTGTCTAGATCTACCCGTACACCTCTTGACCGCATCTCCACCAATAGCGGTGTTATAGAAGATTCTAGTTCGAAGATATGCCACAGGTCTTCTTTGTCCAGGAGCCCTTTGAGGTGGTTCCAAAGGCGCAAGGTTAATGCTGCATCTTGCTCTGCGTAAGGACCCACGAACATAGCGGGGAGTCGCCACATCTCACTTTTGGCATTAAACCCAAAGGCGTCTGCGGCTTCCCTAAGAAGTGTCTCGTCCTTCTTCTCTTGCAGGTAGTCCTTACCTAGCGCGTTGAGGGCATATGACCATCGGTCTTCGTTAATGAGCGGAGCGGCCACCATTGTATCAATAATGTTATCTTTGATGTAAATGTCTAGCGACCGGAGCCAACCCAAATCGTACTGGGCGTTGTGAAATAGTTTCTTTGCTTTCGGGTTATTTTTAAGTTGGGTGTTTAACCAAGACAGCACTTTTCCTCTGTCCAGGTTTCCTCCTTCTTCGTGAGCTATTGGAAAGTACCCCTTCCAGCCCTCTACTGCTACAGCTATCCCTGCCACTTCACCGTCTAGCCTCGGCCATCCTGGTCCACGTTCCTTTAGGTTAGGGTCTCGAGTTTCGAGGTCTATGGCTATTACATCGGCATCGGATAGGTCTGGGAAAATTTCAGGAGGAAGCCAACTGCTCTCTGGTAGGATTAACTTCTCTCTGTTTCTATTTTTCACCCGTTACGTGCTCCTCAACCAAGACTAAGTATCTGCGTAGATCCTGAATGTCATCCAGAAGGCCATCTTTACCTTCAAAGGCATTACTTGCCTCGAAGATATCATACCCCTTTTGGCGGCATTGGTTTTCGATTCTATCCCACTTTCGGGCTAAAACAAAGAAGGCTCCTGCACCCCCTCTCTTTTTCCAACTATCCCCATAGGCTTTCTCTGCTTCTACAAGATGTGCTACATCTTGAGACACGATCTTGGTTAATTTATGTTGGTCAATCATCCTTTTTATACTCCTCGAATTTATCTAGCATCATAGGGTGTACTAAAATGCACACCTCCCCCTTGTGTTCCATTCCAGTTAAAGGGGAGTCATTTCCAATTGTGCCTCCATACTTGAGAAACACGTCTCCTTTGCGGGGCTCCATTAGGCTTGCTCCTTTAGTTTTTGGTAAAGTTTCCATTTTTATCCATAACTTTTTGTCTACTCTGCGCATGATCCACATGGTGCAGGCTGTTCTCCAGTCTTCGGCTTTGCATTTATTTAGTTCATCCAGTGCCTTTTGGATCTTGCCCGCCTTATATAGCTTGTAAGCAAAATCTACTGGGATAGCCACTTCTGGGAAGAAGGGGTTCATCCATCTATGTCCCATGTCTGGAGTATAAGTATCCTCTGCCATAAATATGAAAGTATACAGCTCCGAGTCCCATGTTACGGGGTCCTTGACTATTGGGTAAGGGGTCGTGTCCCCTTGATCATAAGGATTAATCATGGATCGATCCATCTCTTTGACTTTATCCCAAACAGAGTTCATGTATACATGGAGGCTGTCACTAACTTGGTTATACACTCCGACATCTACACCAATCATAGAGGCCATATATTCTTGTAACACTGAAAAGTGCACAGCGTTAGCACCGTAGGCTCCCCAGATCATATCGTTGGAGCGATTACAAACAGTCATGTTCAATTTACCGTCTCTTATCTTAAAATAAATGCTAGTATTACAAGGCTGATCCTTAGTGTCTAGGTCTAAGTCATGAAAGCCATCCCACATAGCTAGAACACATCTACGGTCTTCTGGATTTTCTTTTAGCCTCCGAATAATTATTGGTAATTGATCTATGTTGAAGTGGTGTCTCCAACGATAGCCATACGCTCCATTGAAGGTCGTCCCGTCATCAGAGAAGTCAGACATGGTCTTTACATACTGCGTGACAAATCTCACGTCATTCCTCCCCGCCAACATCCACAGGCTCTCCATCAAGTGGAAGAAGGGGTTCGCATCCCTTTCCTCCTGAAAAAGTACCCGTTCTGTAGGGTTCAAGTAGGTAGTGGTTACGGGCTCTGGAAACTCTAGTGTATCGCCGTTTCTGCTTTCCTGCTTTATGCCTATTGCTCGTATAGAATCTATCCCTCTTTCTAGTGCTTCGTGCACATTTCTTACTTTGAATGTTTTCACTGCTTTCCTCTCCCGTCATATTTACATCTTGTCTTACCTTCCCCATTATGTATTCTGAGGTACTTGTCTAACTCACAGCACAGCCCTTCCGCGTCCCGCATTTCAAACGGAGGTACTTGTGGGTCAGAATGTGTATTCACATATCGTCTCAAATCCTGCAGTTCTTCCTGCCAGTTGTGACGTTTACTCGTGAAGTTTAGGGGTCTCCCATGAATACGATTAAGCCCTCTCATGCATCCTGGACCAGGGTTAGCCCAACCCAGGATATCCTCTGCTTCTTCCAAGAGGTGGGTGTGTCGTAAATCTGTAATAATCTCATAGGCCATGAACGGCCCCATGTATGGGAACTCTTTGACAATTTCCCAGGATTTCTCCAAGGAGTTCGTTGCCAGAAGTTTTTCATACAGCTCTTCCCTGTGAGGCCACATCTGGTCGATTGCCCAACGGATCCCGGTCAGCTTATCGTACCCGTTCGGGCTTTTGATAATGTATGCTGAGGTGATCCACTTGGGCTGAGGCCGGATAACTTCATCAGCCTTTTCGGTTTCCCAGTCTAGGTGTAGATTGTGCTTGACCAGTGTTTCGCCGGTCTCGATTAGATTGAACCATCTAAAGATGACCACTGCCATAAGGACACGCGGGTCATTTCTAAGAGGCTCTCGAATATGCTCCGCCAGCCATCGGGTATTGCGATCGTCTTCTCGGAATACGTTACAGAATTTGAAGTCTTGTAAAATTGGATCTTGTGTCCAAGGCTTAGGACTTTCAAGTTCCTCTTTTGCTATTCTAATTCGTTCTCGTTCGTTTACCCAATAGACTGCTGTGTCTAGTGCGCTCATTTACTTTTCCGTAGAGTCCACGCACAGTTGTTGGACATATGTGGATACGGCATAGCTAAAATAACTCGCTCCCATTGTCTGCCGAAACGGTTACGAATCATCCTAACCTGTTCTGGGGTCCAACCGTCATAGTGTCCTCGTTTTTCCTCTGCTTCTTTTTGTGCTCGCTTAAACTTAGGCAATTGGATAAATGTCCCCACTACATCTTCAACCGTAAAATACTGGTCTAATAGTTCAAACAGTTCATTGTACCCCCATTCGTACACATGGTCTTCGGGTAGCTTGTCATTACTACCGTCATGATTGGGGGTGCTGACATAAGCTACTCCTCCCTCCCGCAAGGCTCGGTGAGCCTCTACTAGCCACGGTTCTACAAACTGACGCTCCATATGCTCAATAACCTCTGTTGTGTAAAAGAAGTCGATTGAATCGTCAGGAATATCTAGGAGAGGGTTTACGGTCAAGTCTTGAATACGCACTTCCCCATTGAAGGTTTTGAACCATGCGCTGTCGTGGATGTCTTCTCCACCGTGAGGCCAATAGCGATGCTCTTGTTGGCAGGTTGGATCAATGTCGTACCCGATGTATTGTTCTACTATGTCTGATTTCTTAACGGTGTATGCTTTGTAGATAACCCTCATTGGCCACACTTCCCCACATCCAATCTCTAGGATTCTGATTGGTCTTTTTAGTCTTTTAGATTCTTCAATCGCTAGACTTGCGATCTTATCATAACGGCTCATGTGGGTAAGCTCGTCAGGTCTCCAATTCCCTAGAATTCCCGCTGAGGCTAAATCCATTCTGGTGTTGGACGAATTATTGATGTTTTCTGATAACTTTTTTCTAATGGAAGCCATTCCTCTCTCCTTTCTAAATGTAAATTGTGCCCCTATGCGGGGACTAACCGTGACGTGGTTTCTTCGTTCTGGGAGGAACTATTTAATGGTGATCCAATTATCCTCCACCATGCGTTTCTTGTAATACTTCCACACCTTCTTGGCCGATTGTTTAGTGCTCAGCACCTTTTCTAGCAGAACCATTAGATCTCCAATAGTTTGCTCTCCGCCATTATCATCAAGACAAAACAGTATTTCTTTCATCTGCGGAGGTAACTTGTCTCCGCCATCAGGAACTAGGTCTAGCGTAACGACAGAGGCATCTGTGCTACGTTTTGCACGTTTCGTTGTCATAGGATCTCCTATATTTGTTGGTTAATAAAAAGGCTTTCTGCTTTCTAGCCTACCCCTATATTATAGCGTACAAAGGGGAGATAATAAAGCCAAAAACCGGACAAAATTAAAGGGGAAAGTATCTGTTAGTCATAGGCTCGACCAGATGCAGCGTCTTTTTTGCTCGGGTTAATCCTACATACATTACACGGGTTTCATCATCAGGGTTTTTCTCATAACTTTTGAAGGTTCTTTGAGAAAGATCTGTCAATAAAACTACATTATCCGCTTCCCCGCCTTTTGCACCATGAATCGTTGATAGCACTATTCTTGGGTTCTTGGTAATCTTTTCTCCCCTTCTGAGCATTGCTCTCAAGTAACTTACCTCCCTAACGGTCAGTCGGTCAAGGGCATTGTGCCATGTCCCTTGCGCCTCGACACCATAGCTCTTGCGTAGTTGTCGTAATGAGAGACAAAGATTAACGTCTGCGTGTTCTAGGTCTTTTACCTTGGTTCGTTTGATATATTGCAAACAGTTTTTTACGTCAGCGACGTTTAGCATCTCCCCTTTGTTCAGTCTTCCCCAATCCTGGATAGCATGCACTTTTCTCTGAGAAATACTGGTGCGCCCCTTACGTTCAAAAAAGTATCCTTCCTCTCTACAAAAGGCTTCCATTCTGTCCAAATGGTAATTGGATCGAGCCATAAGGAGCCATGAGTCTTGGTGCATTTCTATATTTTCAAAATAAGGGTCCATTAGGATCGATCCCTCGTCAGGTTTAGCGTTCCAGGACTTCTCAACCCTGTTGCCTACTCTATGGATAACCTTGTCTGCTAAATCATGTATTAGTGAGGGTACACGATATGACTGATCCAGCACCGTGGCATTGTTCTTCGATATTTTTACAAAATAATCTACGTCCGCTCCCGCCCATCTAAAGATCGCTTGGTCATCGTCTCCAGCAATATACACCTTCCCAGCTTTGCTAGTGATTTTCTTAACCGCCTCCCATTGCAAAGGGCTTAGATCTTGTGCCTCGTCAATAAACACTACATCAAAGGGTGGGGTCTCTCCTACCTTGCAGAAATCTGCAAGCATATCCGTAAAATCCATAAGATATGTTGAGTCTTTATAATTACGTAAGGCCCTCGCTAACCTCTCTAGTTCATACCAATCCGCGTTCCAGTCTACGTTGTGATCATGCTCATGATATAGCTTCTCTAATGGTACACACTGCATACGGGCAAGGTTTTCGATAAACATGAGTCGATCGTCCTTGGTTAAAGACATAATTGTCCCTTCGTCCGAGGACATCGATCCAGTTAGTCTTAACCCCAATGCTTCCCCAAACTCTTTGTAATGCTCCTTAGACATTACGTCCTCTTTCCCTAGTCCCAGTTGCTGGAAAGCAAAAGAGTGTAGTGTTCTGAAGTAGGGTAGTTGAGCAGCGGTTAGTTCAAACTTGGCCATTGCTCGTTCCCGCCCCTCCGCAGAGGCTTTCTTTGTGAAGGTGAAATACCCTATTCTATCTGGGTGTGTTCCATTCTCTAGCTCACTTTCTATCAGTTTTAATAACGTGGTTGTTTTTCCCGTTCCTGGTGGTCCCAGTATTATGTTCCAATCCTCCATAATGCTCCTCTATAGCACATTTTCTGGTACTTCCCCTGCTACATCGTAAGGGCTGTCTACTGAAGAATACTCAGGGATAGCCCAGACATTAACCCCTTTCCCTTTTACATTGAAAAAAGACTTACTGGCCTTAGAATCTCCACCGTTCATCTTGATTATGCGGGCAGTGATCTGAGTTCGAGTGTACTCCTTGAAATTATTTCGTCCTAAGAAGTTCTGTAGGTCTTTGAGCCTGAAATAGGTTTGTCCTTCCTCTGTCCAAGGTTTACCTAGCAATATCTCGTCCTTATGCCGAGCCTGTGCACGGTCCGTGCAGAAAGATTCAAGTAGTTCGTGGAATTGTCCTTCGATTGAGACCTCTTGAGAGACTTCAATGACCTCTACCCCAGCTAATAGCTGTTGTACCACCCCCTGCCATACGTTGTTCTTTAACACGGGAGGCATGGTGTTAAGTGCATTCATACACTTTCTTTGAAACCGTAACTGGTTTTGAAGGTCGTCTGTCTCTAACTCTAACCGACCGTCTTCTACGTCCAGGAACCAAATAGGTGGATCTGATTCGTATTTACTGAGCGTTCCAAATTGTGGCATCCCGCCAGTTGAACCAATTCCGTACTTCTTAGTTCTACAGAGCGCCGAGTTACAGTGGTTCACAATCGGTTGCTCGTTACACCTGTAGTTATACTCCTTGCGATTAAGGGTCTTGATCAGAGTAAGAATCTCCGATGCTCCTAGTGGAGGTTGCATACACTTGTGGTTGATCTCCTCAAGCTTCGGCTCCCACTCGTCATCGTAGCGTTTCCGTAGGTACACACCAATGTTAAAGAGGCTATTGTTCCGTGTGCCTTGGGGAAAGCCTTGTTGTGCTAGGTGCTGTAAGCAAGGGGGACCGTCTGCGATCCATTCAGGTTCTTTTTCTTCCGAAGTGATGCTGAGATTATTGAGCTCTTTCTTGGTAAGGCGGTGCTTTTTAGCAAATTTAACAAACTCTTCAAGAGACAGCGCCTCACCTGTTGGGCCGATTCCATACCTCATCGAATCGTCGCCTCCGAAGTACGGCATGTTGAGGCAATTGCCTCGATCTCCGCGCTCCAGAAGTAATTCTTTCTGCTTGGGGAAAATTTCTGATTGCCCCTTGCCAATCCCTGAGGCTACTTCTCGCAATTTGTTCTGCATCATCCCCGCAGAAACCTTCTCCTTCATGAACAGATATACGTGCGCTCCACCACTCTTACTCCTGCACGGTATCATCGGTAACTCCAGCTCATGGAGGTATTTTGCCAGACCCTGTAAATCTAGCTGGTAATCATCAATATCTATTGCTCCCCAAACGCAATTATTATCTTCTTGAATGGGGACTATTCCTATGGATTGTTTACCTTCTAGGTGACCTTTCCAAAGTTCTATTATTTTTTCCTCGGAGAATTCCCCCGAGACCATTATCATTTTTCCTTTGCGCTTCCCATCTGCTCTTTCTTCCCCCGCAGTAAATTTACCATATGCAAGGGACAGTCCGGCAAGTAGGGAGGCAAACTGCTCCTCATACTTCATCTACTGTCCTTGGTTAGGGGTCACAGAGCCGAAGCCCTGTGACCATTACGGGTTATAGGATGTCATCTTCCTCGAAAGGTACGCTGGCGGGAGCATCATGCTCTTCCTGCTGTACCTTTACATCGTTGCTAGAGACTGCCTTTTGGAAGGCAATAGCTTCCTCCAGTATTGGCATATCGTCATTGGACAACGGACCATTGAGACCGACTCCCCAGCCAAACCAGTTACCCATGTCGTTCTGCTGGTGGGTGGTGGTCAGTTGATACTTGTTAAAGAACATTGGTGCGGGAACCCTTTTACCTGCGGAGTTCATGCGTGTCTGCATCTTCATGGTAGTGATCCACTTACGCGCCTTGGTCAGTTGGGAACCTTTCATTGGAATAACTGCTTGGGAAGAAGCCCCGTTTGTGTCTAGAATTAAGACATAAAAGTACGCTGTTTCTTCGATATAGTTTCCACTGTCCAGAAGATACTTACCTTTATCATCTCGCACACACATATCAAGAACTGAGCGGTCTGTGTGTTCTTTAATAAGTCCTTGACCAGATTCTCTGGGAGCCCATTCCACGTATGCTTTGCGGTAGGAGCAAGGAACAACGGTGATCCCTTCTTCCCCGTCGTATACGGAGCTAGTGACACTATTCAGGATTGCCCCCGCCTCTGCTCCGTCAACGTAATCGCCATCTCGTTTATTGACTTGAGGACTTAGTGCCTGAAGCACTTTGAGCATGGGTATTGCCATGTCCTCCTTGGTTACGTCTTCTAATCCAGTGTCTAGATCATCAAAAGACGCATCCAGTACCATTACTTCTTGCGGTTCTACCGCTTTTAGTTCAGCTTTCTTAGGCATCGATTTTCTCCTATTTAACAATTTTAGCTTTGGATCCGATGAAAATTCCAAAGAGTGATTCGGGGATATCTACCCCACGTTGCGTCTGCTCCTTTGCCCATGCACGTAAGGTAGATGGGTGAACAGATCGTTTATCGGTTGGCGCTAAACCCTGACTGCGTAGAGCGTCTACTGCAGAATGAGCTAATGCGTCCTCCTCTTTGTTAAAGCGCACACTTACTTCATGCTTGATAATATCTGCATATCCGTTATCCACTAGCCACTCATGAGCTTCGTCCGCCCGAGCCTTGGATATATGTGCACTAACAAATTCTGATACAGTTACTTTAGTTCCATCAATTAGCTTGATCTCACTAAGTCCTGTTTCTGCAAGAGCGTCTGGTAGCTCTTGCTCCTGAACCGTTCTAAGGGACTCTTTAGTCATTTTTAGATCGGCTTCCAATTCTTCTACTCGCTGTTGCAGGTTTACCTGCTTTTGTGCGAGGTCGGACACTTTACTGAGGGCGTTGTCGCTTGGACCGTCTCCCCATTCAGCGTTACCTTCTCCCAATAAATCATCAATATCTAGTGCTGCGGACATTTTACCTCTCCCTTTTCTGAAAATTAATTGTTACCTCTCCTTTATGGTTTGCTAGACAAAGGTCATAGTCATCACTCTGACACTGCTCACACCACACAGAGAGCCTTACTCCGGACCGCCTACTGCTTGGGTTCATTTTTCTTTCCTTGTCGGAAAGGGTACGAGTGCGGCAATCCGTTCCTTCGAGAGGAGTGTGTATAAAAAGACCTTCTGTTGAATCTTCCTTATCCCTTCTAAACACTGTAACTCCCGTAAGATGTAACGTGTAAGGTTCTTGACAATTCGGACAACGTAAGGCATCGTCACTTGGATCTACCATGTGACCGGGCTTAACTGTAAGCCTTTTCAAAGGCTTCTTATTTGGACTACTCATTCCTTTCTCCTTTCTTTCGTTTAACACTGATCTTTACTTCTTTACCTTTATTAGAGGTAATAGGTGCTTCTACCATTTCTTCCACGTCCTCCGTTTTAACCAAGTTGATGTTAATTGGGAAATACTCAGAGCTGAGTCTGTCCCATTTTAACAGACTAAAATTCCCGTTGTTCGTTCTAGCGGCTACAGCACAGGCA
>Ga0208301_1000323_pt1 | contig 15013 bp, 10 predicted proteins | sample 25BtaG_FD_184100 | JGI IMG/M metagenome (GOLD analysis project Ga0208301, IMG submission 184100) | Marine viral communities from Cariaco Basin, Caribbean Sea - 25B_WHOI_OMZ_CsCl (SPAdes) (version 2) | ecosystem: Environmental > Aquatic > Marine > Oceanic | place: Caribbean Sea: Cariaco Basin...
TGCAACGAATGGCGTAACCCGCCAGATCACCAATGTTGCAGCAGGCTCGGCGGATACCGATGCAGTGAACGTGGCGCAGCTTCAGGCCGCGCAGGCTGAGGCGACGACCCACTACTACAGCGTGAACTCTTCCGAGACTGGTGCGGGAAGCAACTACGACAACGACGGTGCCACTGGTGTGAACGCCCTGGCAGCGGGTGTGGGTGCCAGTGCGGCGGGTGACCGTGGGGTCGCGACCGGTAACAATGCAAGCGCGTTTGACGACGATAGTGTGGCTATCGGGACTTCGGCAGTGGCCAGTGGTGGCAATACCGATCACGGAGCCGTTGCTGTTGGTATGAGGGCTACGGCTACGGGAGATGGTGCCACGGCGCTTGGCTCTGAGACATTCGCCACCGCTGATGGAGCGACGGCGGTAGGCGATGATGCCGGAGCATTAGCGCGGTTCTCTACCTCTGTCGGCGACGGGGCAAAAGTTGACGCGCTTAGCATCACCGGTGTTGCTATTGGTACGGAGGCAACGGTGTCGGGCTTCGCTGCCGGTGGTGTCGCCGTAGGGCCGCTAGCCAATGTTTCAGCGCTGAATGGTGCGGCATTCGGAGCCGGGGCCAGTGCGACGGCCTTTGGCGGCATTGCACTGGGCAGCGGCTCGGTTGCTAACACGGCTGCAGGTGAGACGGGTTATGTGCCCGTCGGCGCAACGGCGGCGGATGGCGCGGCGATCGCGGCAACGAACAGCACTTTGCGTGGCGCAGTCAGCGTGGGAAGCGCAGGCAATACCCGCCAAATCACCAACGTTGCGGCAGGGACGCAGGATAGCGACGCGGTCAATGTCTCGCAGCTTAAGGCCGTCGAGCAGGTGGCCAACCAGGGCTTCAACATCACTGCCGATAACAGCAGCCTAGCGACCGCCGACGACAACGTTAAGTTGGGTGAAACCGTCGCTTACACCAGTGCGGACAGCAACATCGTTACCACCTTGGGTGATAACGAAATCGACTTTGGTCTGGCCGACAACCTGGTGATTGGTGATGACACCACCCCCGGCAGCATTGTCGTGAAAGGGGAAGATGGGGTTGACGGTTCGGTCGGCATTGATGGCAAGAATGGCACCATCGGTCTGACCGGCCCGGTGGGCCCTGATGGCGCACCTGCCGCCACCATTGGCGTGGCAGACGGTGTGCCAGGTGTGGCTGGCCAACCTGGTGTCGATGGTATTACCCGTATTGTCTATGAAGGCACCGACCAAGACGGTAACCCGGTGACAGAAACCGTGGCCACCCTGAGTGATGGTCTACGTTTCGCGGGCAACACTGGTGACACTATTGCCAAGAAACTCAACGAAACGTTGAACATCGAAGGCGAGTTGGCGGATGCTGACGATGCCTCCGGTGCTAACCTGCGTGTTGACAGCGATAGCTCTAAGCTGAATCTGGTGATGGCCAAGAACCTGACCGAGCTGGATAGCGCCACCTTCGGCGAGCCGGGTACTAACGACCAGTTCACCATTAACAAGGACGGCGTTCAGTTTGTTGACGCCACAGGTGATCAGCGCGCTGACACGCCAAGCATCACGTCTACAGGCATTGATGGCGGCGACAACCAAATCACTGGTGTTGGTAGTGGCCTTGACGGCCAGGAACTGGCTGACATCACCGGTGATGACCTGAACAATGCGGTTAATGTGGGTGACCTGCAAGACGTTTCCACAGCCGGTAATGGCGGTGGCTTTGGTTTCGCCGATGCGACGGATACTGAAGTCAAGCAGGATCTAGGCGCGACCATCAAGGTTCACGATCCGGACGGCGACATCATCACCACGGCTGACAATGCTAATGGTGAACTGCAGTTGAGCCTGTCCAACGACCTGACTGTCGGTGAAGCTGGTCCTGCCGGTGAAGATGGTTACATCGGTGTGGATGGCAAAGACGGCGTCAGTGGTGTGGCAATCAACGGTAAGGACGGCTCTATCGGCCTGACTGGACCAAGCGGCGCTAACGGCACCATCAGTGTGATTGACGGCGTACCTGGCGTAGATGGCAAAGACGGCATCACGCGTATCGTGATCGACGATATCGAAGTGGCCACCATGGAAGACGGCCTGAAGTTCTCGGGCAACGATAACCCGGCTGACGGCTTTGTTACGCGTAAGCTGAACGAAGAGCTGCAGATTGTGGGTACGGGCGCAGACACTGATACAGCGGGTAACCCGATTAACTACTCGTCAGGCAATATCAAGACCGTTGCAACGCAGGACAATGGTATTGAAATCCGGTTTGCCGACACCCCGAACTTCCAGGGTGCCGACATGGGGGGCGAGCAAATCACCAACGTTGGCAGCGGCAAAACCGATGCCAATGGCGATGCGGTGACGGACATTGCCGATGCCAATCCAGACAACGCGGCCAACATTGGTGATCTACAAGACATTACCAATGTCACGGGCGGCGGTGGCTTTGGCTTGGCCGATGCCAGCGATACCGAGGTTAAACAGGATCTAGGCGCGACCATCAAAGTCCACGATCCAGACGGCAATATCGTCACCGTGGCTGATAATGCCACTGGCGAACTGCAGTTGGGTCTGTCCAACGACCTGACTGTCGGTGAAGCTGGTCCTGCCGGTGAAGATGGTTACATCGGTGTGGATGGCAAAGACGGCGTCAGTGGTGTGGCAATCAACGGTAAGGACGGCTCTATCGGCCTGACTGGACCAAGCGGCGCTAACGGCACCATCAGTGTGATTGACGGCGTACCTGGCGTAGATGGCAAAGACGGCATCACGCGTATCGTGATCGACGATATCGAAGTGGCCACCATGGAAGACGGCCTGAAGTTCTCGGGCAACGATAACCCGGCTGACGGCTTTGTTACGCGTAAGCTGAACGAAGAGCTGCAGATTGTGGGTACGGGCGCAGACACTGATACAGCGGGTAACCCGATTAACTACTCGTCAGGCAATATCAAGACCGTTGCAACGCAGGACAATGGTATTGAAATCCGGTTTGCCGACACCCCGAACTTCCAGGGTGCCGACATGGGGGGCGAGCAAATCACCAACGTTGGCAGCGGCAAAACCGATGCCAATGGCGATGCGGTGACGGACATTGCCGATGCCAATCCAGACAACGCGGCCAACATTGGTGACCTGCAAGATGTCAGCGAAGTCGCCAACGCGGGCTGGAACGTCCAGACCACTGGTGATGCAGAGGCACCTGAGCTAAGCAACGTGGCACCGAGCAAGAATGTTGATTTTGTCAGCAGTGACGGCAACGTGGCCATTACGCATACTCAGGATGCTAATGGCGATACCGATGTTGACTATCGTTTAGCCGCAAATATCGATTTGGGTGATGAGGGTAGCGTTCAGGTGGGCGATACCATCGTCAATAATGATGGTCTGACCATTGCTGAAGGCCCAAGTATTACCAATAAAGGTATCGATGCCGGTGGCAACAAAATCACCAATGTTGTAGAAGGCGATGTTTCTGAAGACAGCAAGGATGCTATCAACGGTTCTCAGCTGTATCAGATAATCAATAGCGGCGATTTCGATACCCGCTACGTCAACACCAATGATGAAGGTCTGGCTGAGAGTGATTCATTTGCTATCGGCAAGGGTTCCACAGCCGTGGGTTACGAAGCTCAGTCTGATGGCGAGAACTCGCTGGCACTTGGTTATCAAGCAATGGCCAAGCAGTACGGAAGTGTCGCGCTGGGGGCAAACGCTCAGGTGGGTGATGCTGAAATTGCCAACTTAGCAGATGATGTCCGTGCAGCGGGTAATGCCCACTTCATCGACCTGGGGTCTGAAGACAATGCCATGCGTTATGACTTTGCTGGTATTTCCCCAGTTTCTACCGTTAGCGTTGGCAGTGTGGGCAACGAGCGCACCATTACCAACGTGGCGGCAGGTCGTATCACCGCGGATAGCACCGATGCCATTAATGGTAGCCAGCTCTATGCCGCGATGGACTTTATGGGCAGCCTGGACGACCGTCTGACGATTGTTGAAGGCGACACGGGTGGCGGTGGAGCGGACGGCGCTGTTATGTATGACCGTGATGACAACGGTGATATCAACTACGACAGCGTTACGCTGGAAGGTAAAGATGGCACTAAGCTGACGAACGTTGCGGATGGCGATATCAGTAATGATAGCTCCGATGCGATTAACGGCAGCCAGTTGCACGATACCAACCAGAATGTGGCTAACAACACCACCAATATTGCTGACAACAGCCAGCGTATTACCAACAACGAAGGGAATATTGCTGACAACAGCCAGCGTATTACCAACAACGAAGGGAATATTGCCGACAACAGCCAGCGTATTACCAACAACGAAGGGAATATTGCCGACAACAGCCAGCGTATTACCAACAACGAAGGGAATATTGCCGACAACAGCCAGCGTATTACCACGAATGAAAACAGCATCACGGATATCAACGAAACGCTTGGGCTAGGGTTGAACTTTGGCGCTGATGAAGGTGATACGGTTAACCGCCAGCTGGGTGATACGGTGGCGATCACCGGTGATGACAATATCACGACCAAGACAACCGGTGACGGTGTGCAGGTAACGCTGAACCGTGATTTGGATGTGGATAGTGTCACCACCGGCAACACCACGGTTAACAATGATGGTGTGAGCATTAAAGATGGCCCCAGCATGACGGTTAACGGCATTGATGCCGGTGGCACCACTATCACCAACGTCGCACCGGGTGTTAATGAGAGCGATGCGGTCAATGTCGGGCAGATGAACGAGCTTGGCCGCCGCTTCCAGAACGAGATCGTCAACGTGTATGGCCGTATCGACAGCGTCGAACGCAACGCCAATGCGGGCTCTGCCAGTGCGATTGCCGCTTCCACGGTGCCGCAAGCCTGGATGCCCGGTAAGAGCATGATCGGTGTGGGGGCAGGTACTTATGGCGGAGAGTCAGCGGTATCGGTGGGTATCTCGCGCCTTTCTGACAATGGTCGCTGGGTGATTCAAGGCAAGGTGACGGGCGACTCGCAAAGCAACTTCGGCGCAGGTATTGGCGCTGGCTGGCACTGGTAAAGGAGAACGACGTGAACAACCTTGGTAACTCTCTTGGTCACTATTTTAGCGACTATGTGATAAACAAGGCGGCCCTCGGGGCCGCCAGTATCGCCACCGTTCTCGTGTTGACGGGCTGTGCTAGCCCGTCTAACAGCGACCGTACAGAGCTAGGTGACGCGGATGATGGCTTTCCAGCGCTAGCGGACAACTGGTATGACGGGGGCCAGTTTGTCGATCCGGATAGCGTGCTGCGCATTGCAGAAGGGCAAAGCAAAGAGCAAGTACGGCAGCTCATTGGTAACCCCCATTACGCGGAAGGGTTCTTTGGGGTGAGGGAGTGGAACTACGTGTTTAACCTGTACACGGGGAATGGCAATGAGTACCTCACCTGCCAATACCAAGTGCACTATGGCGATGACATGACGTTAGAAAGCACTCGTTGGCGAAATGCCCAGTGTCCGGCGCTACTGATACCCATCGAAGTAGAAGAGATCGCCGCAGAGCCGCGCGAAGAAAAATTAACCTTATCAGGCGATGTGCTATTTGATTTTGATAGCGACACGCTAACGTTAGAGGGACAACGAACCGTCGATCAGGTAACTCAGGCAATTACAAATGACTTTGTAAACCCGAGTGTATTAATTGCGGGTTATACCGACCGCTTTGGTAATGAGTCTTATAATTTAGCATTATCCAACGCTCGTGCTGAGACCGTGGGAACCCGTATGGCAACTCAAGGTGTACGTCGCTCAAATATTAGGACGGCTGGTCATGGCATGGCAGACCCTATTGTTGAGTGCCCAGGGAGGGTTGCAACGTTAAGTGTGACTGAGTGTTTGAGGCCGAATAGGCGAGTGGAAATCACCGTTACTGAGACGGCTCGTTAGTTGCTTATGTAGCTAACTAGTACTAAAAGTAACTACTAACGGCAGGGGAGTGCTTTTCCTGCCATTTAATAACTGAAAACTAGGAAATCAAATAATGAAGTATGTTGGTTATCTCACGACGTTTATAGCAGCAGTTGTGGCGGCAGTTGGTCTATCTATATTTAGTATGGGGGTAATGGCGGAGCAGCAAGAGCAACAGCAACCAGCTAAGGAGTCAGTGGATCAAAGCTCGATCTGTGTAGCAGTAAGTGACGAACAAGCGCTAGGTTGTCCTGAAGGCGGTCTGTTTTTAGCACGTTTGGTCATCAGTGAAAATGACTTGCAAAACCCTCTGCTGCTTGAAAACCGTGTACTTAATACCATGGCTCTGTTTTGTGATACCAACTTTGAAATTGAGCATACAAGCACGGGTGTACTTTGTGTGCTGACTCATGAGCGTGTCGGTATGCCAGCCGAAGATGTTAACGCTATTGAAGCAGCTGAAGAACAGTCGGCTGCAGAACAGCCGGTTGCAGAAGAGTCAGTTGAAGACTGATATCTCTTCGTATATTGAAATAACATTATTATCTTAATCTAATAAATTAATTTAAGAGGTCGTTTAATATGAGCAAACAACGTACCACGGGTTCAGCAAAAAGAAGTACAGTTAGTAAAAGTGAAGTGACTCAAAACGACAAAGACGTTACTGTTAACGAAAGTGAATCTGCGGTTGCCGTCGGTGAGCAAGCAGCACAACCAACTGTCACAATAGACGGTAAAAAGTACACGCTTGAAAGCCTGGGGCAGCAGGGGCGTGAACAACTTCAGAACCTGCGAGTAACTGATCAAGAGCTACAGCGTTTACAAGATCAACTGGCTATTACGCAAACGGCTCGTAATACTTATGCCCGTATTTTGGCAGAAGTGACGCAGTCGGTAACGCCAGTGGAGTAATCTTGTAAGCTGCGAGATTGCTCAATTTTATTGAATGCCCGGTAGACGAGAGTCTATCGGGCTTGGGTTTTTGTAAAGGAAGGCCTGAATATGAGGATGCTACCCTGGTTAAGCCTTGTTTTTGTCGGGATTAGCACGCTAGTCAGCGCGGATTATGAGACAGGGCTTAACGAATACCAACGTGGTCATTACGCCTCTGCTATTCATGAGTGGCGTACGGCTGCTGAGCGAGGTGATGGGCAGTCTCAGTTTGCGTTAGGCATGATGTTTGAGCGTGGAGAGGGGATTGGCGAAGATAAGAATGAGGCCTATAAGTGGTATCGTTTAGCGGCAGATAACGGAGAGTCTGATGCTCAAATGCGTCTTGCTGAGCTGTTTCTTCGCGAAGAGATTGACGGTAAGGGGCCTGCAGATGCTGTGGAGTGGCTCGAAAAAGCCGCAGAGGCGAGCGATGCCGCTGCGCAATTTCAGCTAGGGCTGCTATATCTTGAGGGGGTAGGGGTAGAGGAAGACCCTTCTCTGGCAGCGCGTTGGTTTGAACTTGCAGCCGAACAAGGGCATGTGCCTGCTCAGAATAACCTTGGTAGTCTTTATGAGAATGGGCGCGGTGTCGGGCAAAGCTTTAGCCGAGCATTTGAATGGTACGAACGGGCTGCTAAGCAGAATGATCCCTTTGCCCAGAATAATCTAGGGGCTTTGTATGCCCGAGGCCGTGGTGTTGATCGCAATTATGCGTGGGCGGTGTTCTGGTTTGCGAATGCAGCGCGAGGCGGTAACGAGTTAGCACTGGGTAATATTAGGGAAAGTCGCGGACACCTTGAGCAAAAAACGGTAGCTGCCAGCCGTATTAATATTCGTGCGGGCAATGGTACAAATCATCAGCGTATTACCCAATTGGATCAAGGGGCTAGCGTCTATGTGCTGGGCAGTGTGGATGGCTGGAGCCACATTTATTTTGAGGGCGAGCAGGGACCAATGCTGGGGTGGGTATCTAATACGCTAATTGAATGATTTTTTTGATATGAACGAGTGTTGTTTGAGCAACGAGTATATTACTGAGCATACCAGTACGCATTGAAGGTGGTGGCGTTATGAATATAAAAAGCAGTGGGAGTCGCCCGAAAACTAAGTCGTTGCTGAGGTATTTTTCAAGTGTTGTGCTCGGGAGTGCTTTTTTACTGGTAGGGAGTCTTTCCTACGCATCGGATACTCACCAAGTGATACCAGGCGATACACTTTGGGATATCTCCGAATATTATTATGGCACGCCTGACGTATGGCCTACTTTGCAGCAAGTGAATGCGATAACTGACCCCTTCAAGCTTCAGCCCGATACCCTGGTGGAGCTCAGTGCTTTCGATCCTTTTCCTGTGTCAGTTCTATACCGTTCGGGTGATGCATGGTTAGTTGAAGAGAACAGTGAAAGTCTTTTGGAGAGTGGCGACCTTATTGAGGTTGGCTCTGTTATTCAAACTGGCCCAGGCTCCTCCTTGACCGTTCAAATGCGTGACGGCGCTAGAGCGGTGGTCCCTTCTAATTCACGCATTGTGTTAAAGCGTGAAGGGGAGAGAGGCATCACGTTTCAATTAGAGCAAGGAGAGGTGGAGTCCTATGTGCCGAAAAATCGCATGCGCAGGCGAGCATACAATATAGAAACCACTGCGGGCGTTCTAGGTGTTCGCGGTACTCACTTTCGGGCAAGCTATGCTGACGAAACACTGCTGACGTCGGTTTATGAGGGGAATGTTGCTGCTCAACACCGGATGAATACTGCAGAAGCCTCAATAGATCAGGGCGAAGGGGCACGTGTTGATGGAGCAGGTGGTATCCAGCTCGTAGCGCTATTACCGCCACCAGAGAACGTGGCTATTAGCTCGCTTCCGAATGAGGCCATACAAGTAGATATTTCGTCACCTATGCAGGGGCAGGCTTTCAGGGCGCAGATAGCAAGTGATCCCAACTTTTTAACCATCATGCGTGACCAGTGGTCTCAGAGTCGCCAGATACAGTTCGCCCCACTTTCGCCTGGGTTCTACCATTTGCGCATAGCCGCTATAGATGAGCTTAGTATTGAAGGTGAGAGCGCCATTTTCGTTATCCATCACCATGGTGATCAAGTCTCCGTTAACCGGGAGGAAGACGCGTGGGTATTCGAGTGGTTCCATAAAGCACAAACAAATTATCGCTTGCAGTTAGCCGCTGATCACCAGTTTACGCAGGTTTTATTAAATTATGAGCCTCAAAATAACGGTCCTTTGAGAATAAGTCGTTTGCCAGACAACGAGATATTCTGGCGTGTTGTCAGCTTGGATGAACGTACAGATATGACCGTTGTTCTCGATACTGGGACACTAAATGACTCAGGGAAGTAACCTTTCGAGAGCATTGCATCGGCGGTTTGTGATGACATGGTGTGTGATGGGCAGCTTGTTACTGCCCATTGCTTTTTTTCTTTATAGTTTGTCTCCCTTTTTATCTGATAATTTTTTTTATGATGCTTGGCTTTCCAGGCAATCAGAGCCACCCTCTAACGATATTTTAGTGGTAGCGATTGATGAGCCCAGCCTACAAGCACTGGGGCGTTGGCCTTGGCCTAGAGAGGTTCATACACAGCTAATTGATCAGTTGAACACCGCGGGTGCGCACGCCATTGTTCTAGACATCCTGCTAGTTGAGCCAAGTCGATTACCTGAAGAAGATCGGCGGCTTGCTGACGCGATGCATCGCCATGGCAGCACTTATTTACCTATGGCACTCCTTCCTGAGTCGATGCTGGAAGGTAGGGCACGAGATGTATTAATCCCTCCCCCTCCATTATTGTCTGCCGCCAAAGGCGTTGGGCATATCAATGTGAAGCTTGATACTGATGGAGTCGCTCGTTCAGTTGAGCTGTTGATAGAGCGCCGTGAGGATGTGTGGCCACAGCTCATGACCCTGCTTGTGGATCCAGAAAAGAGCGGCGGGGCTGATACATCAAACTGGCCAACTGAGCCGATAAGAATTCCGTTTCGTGGCCCGTCTGGCTCATACCCAACGGTTTCTTACCATGATGTATTAATGGGGTATGTACCGGCTTCTTTGCTCCAAGGCCGTACTGTCTTAGTAGGCATGACTGCTCTTGGTCTGGGCGATCGTTACAATGTGTCGTTACTGTCTTCAGGTTTAATGCCTGGTGTTGAAGTTCATGCTCACCTGCTTGATGCGCTACGAAATGAAACTTATATACGCGAAGTAGATAGCTGGGTAGGGGCATTTTTAGCAAGTGTGCCGATTGTTGTCTTAATGCTATTGGCCTGGTGGTTAAGGTTTCGATATTTACCATTAGTGGTGCTATCACTCGTTGCTGGAGTGTTGTGTGCTTCTCTGATCGCATTGAGCTTTAGATGGTGGTGGCCTCCTTTTGCGAGCTTAATAGCATTGGGAATTGCCATCATTGCCATTGTTTGGCAAAGCCAGGCAGCTTTACTGTCTTGGTTTAAGCGAGAGTTGGAGTTGTTATATCAAGAACCATCTATCTTACCATTTAGGCAGCCTGATGACATTTGCGGTGAGGGTGGGAAACTTTACCAGCAGTCTCAAGCACTTGAGTTTGCCCTAGGGCGAATTGTAGAAGGGCGGCGATTCATATTAGATGCGATGCACTCATTGCCGCTCCCTATCTTCATACTTAATAAGCAGGGAGAGGTTCTACTGGCCAATAAGAAAGCATTGGCGGTTTTTTACAGGGAAGGGGAGCATGCCATTGATCATATTAATGCGCTGCCATCTTTTCTAACCTTTGAAGAAGGGCAAGGTTTTTCGACTATATGGCCACCCCAGTCAATAGGTAAGAATGGTGTCAACACCATTCAAATAGGTGGCTTATGTACTGACAGTAATGGACATACGTATCGGCTGGAAATGGGAGAGCTGTCTACAACGACAAGTAGTGCCGCTGGAGGGTGGTTGGTATGGCTGGTTGACCTGACGAGTGAGGTAGAAGCTGAAGCACAACGATCTAGTATGCTTAGTTTCTTGTCACATGACATGAAAGCTCCTCAGGCAAGAGCGCTAGCATTTCTAGAAGCCCAAAAAGATCCAGAGTCGGCTGTAACACAAGCTGACTTCTATGGTTATTTGGAACAGTGCCTCACGATGGGGCTAGGGATGATTAACGACTTTATTAGCTTAACACGAGCCAAGTCATTTAGTTTGAAAAAAGAGTTTTTGCTCTTTGAAGATATTGTTATGGAGGTGCTTGATCAAGTTTATTTACTAGCTAAAGTGAAAAATATTAAAATAGCGAGTGAGCTACAAGATGAAGATGGGGCTCCTGTGTTAGGCGATAAAGACTATCTTTCCAGAGCGGTATTTAACCTAATTGAAAACGCCGTTAAGTATACGCTGCTTGGTGGAGAGGTTAATATTCTTGTATGTCGGCAAGATAAGTGGGTTGTGCTGCAGGTTTCTGATAATGGTGTCGGCATTGAGCCTGAAGAGATTGACAATATTTTTGACGACTTTACCCGCAGCGATAAAGGGGGCGTAGCGCAAGGGCATGGCCTCGGGCTAGCGTTAGTGAAAACGGTAGTCTCTAAGCATGGTGGTGAGATTTACTGTAAAAGTGAGTATGGGGTAGGCAGTCAGTTCACCATGAAGCTTCCTTTTTGTGATTTGTGATTTGTGATTTGTGATTTGTGATTTGTGATTTGTGATTTGCCGAAGTGCCAATTATTAGTTGTTTTTTTGAATATTAACTATATAAATGACGTTGCCTAGCTCTGGTGTTTGTTGTACATGAAAACGAATATTGACATCTCTTAACTGCATGCCATATTCCCGTTCTGATTGACCATGGTGGTAGGCGGGCCGTGGGTCTTGGCCTAATACTTGGGTAATAAGCTGCCTTAAGTCATTAGCATCTGCGCGTTGCGCGAGCATTTTTTCGGATGCTGAGGAGAATTCTACGGGGTAAAAAGGTGGTGCTGCAGGGGCAAAGCCTGAGCGTGCATTCGGGACGGCTTCAGTCCAAGGTAGGTAAGGTTTGATATCCACCACGGGGGTGCCGGTCATTAAATCTGCTCCTTTGAGCAATAGCCGCGCACCGTTGTGTGTATCGATACCCACTAACTCAACGAGCGATAGTCCTAAACGATTAGGCCGATGTGTGCTACGACTCGCGAATACTCCTATTTTTTTATTGCCACCCAGACGAGGAGGGCGTACAAGGGGAGCCCACTCTTCGGGGCTGCGGTGAAAAATAAAGCTGACCCATAAGTGACTGAATGCGTCTAACCCGCGAACGCTTAACGGTGTGTTGAAGGGAGGCGTTAATACCAGTGTCGCTTTTGCTGCCGTCGCTAGCCCTGGTTGGCGAGGAATGCCAAACTTATCTGGGTAGTCGCTTTCAATATAGCCTATAGGGTTGATGGTAAACGATTCATTTGCGGGTATTTCGTGCATGACTCACCTTACGTATAGGTAAAACCGAAGTATAAAGCAGTCAAGCATCAAGTTGGGATGTGATACCCCTTAAGGTGTGATGATACGAAGCGATAACTAGTGGAGTGTAGACATGCAAAGTACTAAAGCGATGAGTGCTAATGTTATGAGTGCTAACGTAAGCCAAACACCTGCTTCGCCTACTCCACGAATTATCTATCGTGAGGGGGTTGCCCGTGACGCAGCCGACCAAGCAGAGGTGTTTTATCACGCGGTGATGCAGGGTGCCGCTTCCCACTATAGTGTAGACGAGCGCCGAGCTTGGGCGAGTGCCCTACCACGCGAAGCAAGCGCCTGGGCGGCCAGGCAAACACTCTATACGACGCTAGTCGCCAGCTGTGATGGGCGATGTGTAGGGTTTTTAGAGTTGGATGCTATAGCCAAACGCATAGAGACACTTTACGTATGGCCTTCACTAACTGGACGTGGGATCGGTACCACACTGTTGATACATGCTGAACGTATGTTGCTTGAGCAGGGCGTATCGAGTGTAGAAATTGAAGCAAGTTTAGTGCTTTATGAACGCTTGATTCGCCGAGGTTTTAGCAACCTCGGCGAGCAATGGGTAGAGCGCAGTGGCGAACTCTTGAAACGCTATCACTTAGTTAAAAAGCTCAATGCTGTGGAAACCTGAGCACATCAAACGTCGTAGGTGTGGGTAATACGCATCGATAGATCAATCGATTTAAGGTCTTTAGTGAGTGCGCCGCTGGAAATACAGTCAACGCCAGTATCGGCAATTGCCTTTAATGTTGCTGCGTCAACATTGCCGGAGGCCTCAAGTGTTGCTCGCCCACCGTTTATCTCGACGGCTACATGCAAGTCTTCTAAGGCGAAATTATCGAGCATGATAATGTCTGCCTTTGCAGCCAACGCCTGATCTAGCTCCTCAAACGTTTCCACTTCGACCTCTACTGGCAAGTCACTTGCTAGCTTACGAGCTTGCTCAACGGCTGCCTGAATACCGCCACAAGCAGTAATATGATTCTCTTTAATTAAGAAGGCATCCCACAGTCCAATGCGATGATTATGCCCACCGCCGCAGGTGACCGCGTACTTTTGGGCTAGTCGCATTCCGGGCAACGTTTTACGCGTATCGAGTAGGCGGACATTAGTACCTTCAATTAAATCAACGTAATGGCGCGTTGAGGTCGCCGTGGCAGACAATGTTTGCAGCATATTTAGCGCCGCTCGCTCACCAGTCAGAAGGCTGCGAGCAGGCCCTTCTAGCTCTAAAAAACACTGATCTGCTTGAAGAGAGTCGCCGTCTGCTGCCTGCCAACGTAGTGTAACGCGGTTATCTAACCGTCGAAAAATCTCGTCTACCCAGGCAACACCACAAAGCACTGCGGGTTCACGAGTAATGATGCTGGCGGTTGCCCACTGGTTCTCGGGGATTAGCTGCGCTGTAATATCGCCAGGACCAATGTCCTCAGCCAATAGACGGGCTGCGCTAGCGCGTATCTCTTCGGCAAGAGCGTTTTCATAATGCATGGCGGTGCGTTCTCTAGGCGTTATTGGGTGTGTTGGGCATTATAGTGAAAGAGAACGCCAACGTAGAGGAGAGTGTATCAGTTATGGAAATAACAACCCTGGAGGGGCGGTTGCCAAACGCTAGGCAAGTGGTATCGCCCAACTGCGATCAGCGGCCCAATAGTGAGGTCTCACTACTACTTATTCATGCGATTAGTTTGCCGCCCGGTCAGTTTAGTGGTGATGCTATTGAGGCGCTGTTTACTAACCAGCTAAATTCAGCAGAGCACCCCTTTTTTGCTGAGATTGCCCACCTTAGGGTATCGGCGCACTTTCTGATTCGTCGCGATGGTGAATGCTTACAGTTTGTTGATACAGATCATCGCGCTTGGCATGCCGGGCGCTCATTCTGGTTGGATCCATATCATAAGGCGTGGCGAACAGCCTTAAATGACTTTTCGGTGGGCATTGAACTGGAAGGTGACGACGTGACCCCCTTTACAAAAGCGCAGTATCAAAGGTTAGTCGCGGTAACCCAGTGGCTAATAGCGCGCTACCCTCAGCTGGATAAGTCGCGCATTACCGGTCATGCCCACGTGGCTCCACTGCGTAAAACTGATCCGGGGCCCGCCTTTGATTGGGCTTACTATTTTCAGCAGTTAGATGCTTAGTGACGGGCTAATAAATTCTTCAAAGAACGTTGTAAACTTAACTAAGTGCTTCACTCGTAAGTAAATAAAACGGTAGTTTGGCTACATTTTTGAGCGTTTGGTAGATTCATCTAAAGTCTTACTGTTTTTTTATGTTGCGGTGCAATAGTCTGTTTTCGATAGCCTTTTAGGGCTTGCTGGAATTGGCAGAGTGATGACTTTGCGGTATCTTCTCATATACAAAAGGCTAACTTTTACGACAATTGTGTAGCTTTACTACATCAGAAAGTGCGTAGCTTATTGAATGTAGAAAGAAAACATCTACACGGCGCATAGGCGTCGGCGTTTTATCGACCTGTGGTGGCTAAACACCGCAGCCGCCCCAGGCCCTAAGGGTTGGCGGGGCTCATTGTCATTTATCGTCATTCGGAGAGACCTCTATGAGTCTGGAGACAAGAGAAGATCTCGATCCGCTCGAAACCACGGAGTGGCTGGAATCCCTGGAATCAGTACTGGATCGTGAGGGCGAAGATCGTGCCCGC
>Ga0208301_1000342_pt1 | contig 14185 bp, 9 predicted proteins | sample 25BtaG_FD_184100 | JGI IMG/M metagenome (GOLD analysis project Ga0208301, IMG submission 184100) | Marine viral communities from Cariaco Basin, Caribbean Sea - 25B_WHOI_OMZ_CsCl (SPAdes) (version 2) | ecosystem: Environmental > Aquatic > Marine > Oceanic | place: Caribbean Sea: Cariaco Basin...
ACCTTACCCCGGGGCAGCGCCAGGGGATGATTGATGCGGCCCTCGCCATGTCTCGCGCGGCTGGGTTGCAGGGACTGGCGACCATCGAATTCCTGCTGGATATTGGTTCCGGTGATTTTGTGTTTATGGAAGCCAATCCGCGCCTGCAGGTTGAGCATACGGTTACTGAGATGATCAGTGGCCAGGACCTGGTTGCCTTGCAGTTGGCACTTGCTTCCGGCAAGACCCTGGCCGAGCTTGGACTGGCCGGTACTCCCGCCGAACCGGGCGCAGCCAGCGCGGTTCAGGTAAGAATCAATATGGAGACCCAGGGCCCGGACGGCCAGGCCATGCCGGCATCGGGTACCCTTTCGGTCTACGAGCCGCCGGGCGGACCGGGAATTCGCGTCGATGGCGCCGGCTATGCTGGCTACCAGAACACCGGTGGCTATGACTCGCTGCTTGCAAAGCTGGTGGTGTCCGGCCAGGGCCCACTCAATGAACTGATGCGCAAGGCCTACCGGTCGCTGTGCGAATTCCGTGTTGAAGGCATCGATACCAACCTGGAGTTTCTCCGCAACCTTGCCCGCCTGCCTGAAATGGCCGACTGGTCAGTGACCACCGCCCTGGTGGAAGAACGGATGGCTCAGCTGAGCGATGCCCGGGAGGATGCTCATCCACGTTACTTTTTCGAGCAGGCGCAGCAACCGGCGACGAACAGCATTCAAAAAACCGGGAGTCAGGCCCCGGAGTTGCCTGAAGGCCAGGCCGCCGTTAACACTCCGGTGCAGGGCACGGTGGTTCGCATTGCCGTGTCTTCCGGTGAGACCGTTACCCCCGGGCAGGTGCTGGCCATCATCGAATCCATGAAAATGGAGTTCGAGGTGAAAGCCACCTCAGCGGGTCAGGTCAGGGAAGTCCTGGCAGGGGAGGGTACAACCCTGCGGGAGGGCGAGGCACTGTTCCACCTCGCGATGGATGGCACGGTCGCCGAAGACATACTGACTGAGGAGAGCTGGGACCTGGAAAAGATTCGCGAGGACCTGGCGGATGTCCTGGAGCGCCATGACCGGTTGCAGGATCACCGGCGGCCGGCGGCTGTCGCCAGGCGACGCAAGACCGGTCAGCGTACGGCCCGGGAGAATATCCTTGACCTGATGGATGAGGGCAGTTTCACGGAATACGGGGCGCTTGCCCTGGCAGCCCGCCGTCGGCGGGTTCCCATGGACGAATTGATGGAATCGAGCCCGGCGGATGGCCTGATCGCCGGAATCGGCACGGTCAACCGGGACCAGGTAGGGCCCGAAGCCGCTCGCTGCATGGTGATGTCCTACGATTATACGGTTTTCGCCGGCACCCAGGGCATGATGAACCACAAGAAAACCGATCGTATGCTGCAACTGGCTGATCGCTGGCAGTTGCCCCTGGTGCTGTTTGCCGAGGGTGGTGGTGGCCGACCCGGGGACACCGACCACGTTGGGGTGGCAGGGCTGGATTGTCACACCTTCACGGCCATGGCAAACCTGTCTGGCCGGGTCCCGCTTGTTGGTATCGTTTCCGGGCGGTGTTTTGCCGGGAATGCCGCGTTGCTTGGCTGTTGCGATGTCATCATTGCCACCCGGGATGCCACGGTCGGCATGGCGGGCCCGGCCATGATCGAGGGTGGCGGCCTGGGCCGCTTCACTCCCGAAGAGGTGGGCCCGGTGTCGGTGCAGGGGCCGAACGGGGTGGTCGACATCATTGTAGAGGATGAGGCTGAGGCAGTGGCTGTGGCGAAACAGTACCTGTCTTACCTGCAAGGAGGTACGCCGGACTGGAGTGCGGAAGACCAGCGCCTGCTCCGTCACCTGATTCCGGAAAACCGGTTGCGGGTCTATGATATCCGCCGGGTTATCCGGGCGCTGGCGGACCAAGCTTCGGTAACCGAGCTCCGCCAGGAGTTTGCACCGGGCCTGGTCACTGCACTGGTACGCATCGAGGGACACCCGTTTGGACTGATGGCCAACAACCCGGCGGTACTCGGTGGCGCAATCGACGCTGCTTCCGGTGACAAGGCTGCACGCTTCATGCAGTTATGTGACATCGCCGGGCTGCCCATTCTGTCATTGTGCGATACCCCAGGCTTTATGGTGGGGCCGGACGCCGAGCGGGAAGCCACCGTGCGTCACGTGTCCAGAATGTTTGTCACCGCCGCCAAGCTTCGGGTACCGTTCTTTACAGTGGTGTTGCGCAAGGGTTACGGGCTGGGGGCCCAGGCTATGGCGGCTGGCAGCTTCCATTCGCCCATGTTTACCATTGGCTGGCCGAGCAGCGAGTTCGGCGCCATGGGGCTGGAAGGCGCAGTAAGGCTCGGGTACCGCAAGGAACTCGAGGCGATTGCAGACCCCGACGAACGGCAGGCAGCCTTTGAGAAAATGGTGGCCAAGGCCTATGAGCACGGCAAGGGCATGAACATGGCCAGCTTCCTGGAAATCGACGCGGTCATAGACCCAGCAGAAACCCGGCGCTGGGTTATCCGTGGCCTTGAGTCTTCACCGCCGGACAGTCGGCAGGGGTATAACCGGAGTGACCGCTTCATTGATGCCTGGTGATCCTCGGGAAATGGAGCGGTTGGTGACCCGCGAAGATATTGATGTGCAGGCTATTCGTTGATTCTGGTAGGCGGTACAATCGCCGAAACACTATTGTTGTATATCCAGGCATTGTTCCGGTGTTCCGCTACGCGGGACAGGTAGCGAGAGGTGAACATTGATCAGCGTACTCGTTGTAGACGACCATGACCTGGTGCGTTCGGGAATTACCCGGATGCTGGCCGATAACCCGGACATTGATGTGGTTGGCGAGGCCTCGTCGGGGGAAGCCGCCATCGAGGCCGTCCGCCAGCGCCGGCCAGACATTGTGCTGATGGACATCCGCATGCCCGGTATTGGTGGCCTTGAAGCGACCCGCAAGATTCTTCGCCTGGATGACTCCATTCGGGTCATTGTTGTTACTGCCTGCGCCGACGACCCGTACCCCACCCGTGTGATGCAGGCCGGGGCCACGGCTTATATCACCAAGGGTGCTGACCTGGACGAAATGGTCCGGGCTATCCGCAAGGCGCACTCTGGCCAACGCTACATCAGCCCGGAAATTGCCCAGAAGATGGCGCTCAAGCAACTGGGTGGCGACTCCGAAGACCAGGACGAATCCCTGTTTGACCGCCTTTCGGAACGTGAGTTGCAGATCGCCATGATGGTGGTCGATTGCCAGAAGGTGCAGGATATTTCCGACAAGCTTTGCCTGAGCCCGAAAACGGTCAACAGTTACCGTTACCGCATTTTCGAGAAGCTGGAAATCTCCAGCGATGTGGAGCTGGCGCTTATGGCGGTTCGATTCGGGTTGCTTGATGCCGACAAGGTCTGACACCCCGCCCCGGGAGAGCAACGACCAGGGATTTGACAGCAAGGCATTCCTCAAACGGCTGACGGAACGGCCTGGCGTTTACCGCATGTACGATGATGGCGGTAACATTCTCTACGTGGGCAAGGCCCGCAACCTTAAAAAACGGGTAGGCAGCTATTTCCGCAAGTCCGGCCTGGCGCCCAAGACGGCCGCCCTGGTTACCCGTATCCACCACATCGAAGTGACGGTGACCGGCAGCGAGACAGAAGCGCTGCTGCTGGAACAAAACCTGATCAAGTCCGAACGGCCGCCATATAATATCCTGCTGAGGGATGACAAATCCTACCCCTATATCTACCTCTCCGGGCATGACGACTATCCGTCACTGACCTTCCGCCGGGGTCGAACCCGGAAGGGGCAGGGCACCTGGTTCGGGCCTTATCCCAGCTCGGGAGCGGTCAAGGAAAGCCTTAACATCCTGCAGAAGATATTCCGCATAAGAGATTGTTCTGAAAGTTATTTCAGAAATCGAACCCGTCCATGCCTTCAGTACCAGATCAATCGTTGTACCGCACCGTGTGTCGGGTATATCACTCCGGAGGATTACCAGGCGGATGTGCGTCACGCCACCATGTTCCTGGAAGGTAAGAACCCCGCCATTATCCGTGACCTGATGGACAGCATGGAGCAGGCGGCGGCTAACCTGGAGTTTGAAAAGGCTGCAGCCTGTCGTGACCAGATCAACCACTTGCGCCATGTTCAGGAGCAGCAGGCTATCGACAGCGAGAGTGGCGATGCGGATGTGATTGCCATGGCCCAGGACGCCGGTATTGTCTGCGTGGTGGTGATCATAGTGCGGGGCGGTCGGGTGCTGGGAACCAAAGATTACTTCCCGCGTTTCTCGCTGGAACAGACCGACGCTGAACTGCTGGCGGCGTTCCTCGGCCAGTTCTATTTTGGTAGCGCCACCCGGCGAGAGATACCCCGGGACGTACTTGTAACCGCCATGCCGGACGAGCATGAACTCCTCTCCGAGGCCCTCAGTGACCAGGCTGGCCGTGAAACCCGCATCCGGCAGAACGTCCGTGGGGAGCGCCGCAAATGGCTCGAACTCGCCCAGACCAACGCCCGCCAGACCCTCATGACCCACCTTGCCAGCAAGGAAACCGTGTACCGGCGCTTACTGGCCCTGCGTGACTTGCTGGACCTGGCGGAAACCCCGTCCCGTATGGAATGTTTCGACATCAGTCATAGCCATGGGGAAAACACGGTCGCATCCTGCGTGGTTTTCGACGAGAATGGCCCGCTCAAGAGCGATTACCGACTCTATAATATTGAAGGGATTACCGGCGGCGATGATTACGCTGCCATGAAACAGGTGCTGACACGCCGTTACCGCCGGATGGTCAACGGCGAAGGCAAACGCCCTGACCTTGTGCTGATTGATGGCGGTAAGGGTCAGTTGAGAATGGCCAGGGAAGTGTTCGAGGAACTGGGCATACGGGATATTCCATTGATTGGTGTCGCCAAGGGCGTTACCCGGCGGGCGGGTATGGAGCAGTTGATTGACGCCCTGACCGGTCGGGTCTTCCGGGTGCCACCGGATTCGCCGGCCCTGCACCTGATCCAGCACATCCGGGATGAGAGCCACCGCTTTGCCATTACCGGGCATCGCGCACGACGGGACAAGAAACGTCGGCAGTCGACACTGGAAGGTATCGAGGGGGTAGGGCCCAAACGCCGTCGGGACCTGATCCGCTATTTCGGCAGCGTAAAGACGCTGCGTGATGCCGGAGTCGATGAAATTGCCAAGGTACAGGGCATCAGCAAGACCCTGGCTGAATCCATTTATGCCGCATTACACGATGAGTAAGGAATCCATGAACCTGCCAAACATCCTCACCCTGTCCCGTATCGTGATGATTCCGGTCTTCGTGGCAATCTTCTACCTGCCGGCGCAATGGAGCTATGTGGTCAGTGCAGCCATTTTCGCCATTGCCGGGGCCACTGACTGGCTGGACGGTTACCTGGCCCGCAAGCTTGATCAGTCCACCCCGTTTGGCGCATTCCTGGATCCGGTGGCGGACAAGCTGATGGTGGCCGTGGCGCTGACGGTACTCATCGAGGAGCACGCCAGCTTTATTCTCACGGTTCCGGCCATGGTTATCATCGGTCGTGAGATCGTCATTTCGGCCCTGAGGGAGTGGATGGCAGAGATCGGTAGCCGTGCCAGTGTTGCCGTTTCCTATATTGGCAAGATCAAGACCACCGCGCAGATGGTATCCATCATCATGCTGCTTGCGGTTCCGCCCGGGGGGACGATTGCGTGGTTTGGCACTGCACTGCTGTACCTTGCTGCCGTACTCACGCTCTGGTCCATGGTGTTGTATCTGCAGGCAGCCTGGCCGGACCTGTTTCCGGAAACGGAACAGCGTCAGTAATTCTCCAGGACCCCGGCCACCCAGTCTGCTACTTCGGCGGAAAGCCGGTCCGCGGCGCGGCCGAAAGCGGTTACAGCGTCTTCTATCGAGCCCCCCGTTACATCGCTTTGCAGGGGTATGTTGATACGGAAGTCCCGGGTTGCAAGGACGGCGCGGCTGCCGTTCTCCACCAGCTGGGCCTGGAGGAAGAGGCGAACCCGGCGCGGGTCTCCTGCGCGGTCTTCCTGGAACTCCAGCATCGAGGAATTCAGGGTAATTTGACTGGCGGCACCGCTGTCGTCGGAAACCACCGTGCCTATTCGAGGATCCTCCCGAAGTGCCCGTAGCAGGTGGTCGCGGAGCAGTTCAGGAGCTTCCGTTACCCAGCGCACACTGCCATAGGCCGCCAGTTCGTTGGGGCGAGTCTCAAGTACGATGCGTTTACTCCCAATCAACCCACTTGCTCGCGGCCGGTCAATTCTGAGCACCGGGACACCACCTTGTGCCAGGGGGGATGATGAATCCGCCTGGAAATGGTAGGGCAGGCTGAATTGCCGCTGAGGTTGTTTCTCGGGAAACAGTGAAACGCTGCAGGCGGTCAGGGCCAAAACCAGGGCAGCGGTGCCGGCGGCTTTTAAGATACCGGGACGAAAAAGACGACAGGGCTTCATGGTGATACCTCCTGAATCGGGTCCTGACCCAGCAGCGCCTTGCCCGGATCCTCTTCCAGGCGCTGGGTAAGCCGTCGCAGGTTGCGCAGGGTAGTTTCCAGCTCCTGCATGACTGGCGCCAGTTCCCCCAGGCTTTGCAGTCCCTGGCCGACCGAGCCTTCGTTATCGGCCACCAGGGTATCGATACGGATGGTCGCCTGTTCCAGGGATTCGGCTGCCGAGCGGGCTGAGGCGAGCATCGGCTGGCCTTCCTGCTCAAGCAGCTCGTCCAGGTAGTTTCCCAGCCGCTCGTATCGCTCAAAGGTCTGTTCGGCCCGCGCTGCCGCTTCGTAAACCGCCACCAGGGCACGGTTGAGGTTTTCCCTCTCACCCACCAGCGAATCCGAGGCGGTACGCAGGTTTTCGAGCGCTGCGGTGAGGTTGTCGGCGTTTTCCTCAGACAGGAACTGGTTGGCATTGGTGAGGAAATCATCGGCCCGCTGGAAAAGGCTCTCGCTATTGCTCATCAATGCGCTGAGCTGGGAGGGTTCTGCCTGTATATAGGGCGGGTTGCGCCGGTCGCCTTTGAGTATCTTACTGTCCGCTGTGCCTCCGGACAGCTGGATGGTCATGGCGCCGGTAATATTGGCCAGGCTCAGGGAAGCCTTGGTATTCTCTCTGACCGGTACATCCTCGTACACGCGCACCAGCGCCAATACATGGCTGGGATTCTCCGGGTCCAGCCGAAGTTCCGCCACGTTCCCCACCTCGATCCCGCTGTATTGCACCGGGCTGCCTTCGGACAGTCCGCTGACACCCTGGCGGAAGCCGATTTCGTACCAGGTGTATTCCCGGTTGCCTTGCGAGTCACCCAGCCAGAGTGCAAACAACAGGATGGCGGCAATGGTGACAACGGTAAACAGGCCGATCAGTACATGGTGGGCCCTGGGTTCCACGTTAGTGGTCCTCCCTGCTCAGGCGTTTGTGGGCGTCTGCGGCGGCACGGCCACGGGGACCGTGGAAGTAGTCCTGTATCCATGGGTCCGGGTTGTCTTCAACCTGGCCAAGCGAGTCGGCAACAAGTACCTTGCCCCTGGCCAGCACTGCCACCCGGCCACAGGTAGTGTAGAGGGTGTCCAGGTCGTGGGTAACCAGGAAAACGCTAAAACCAAGGGCATCGCGAAGGGTCCGGAGCAAGCGGTCAAACCCGGCCGCACTGATCGGATCCAGGCCAGCGGTAGGCTCGTCGAGGAAAAGCACCTCCGGGTCCAGGGCCAGCGCCCGGGCCAGGGATGCGCGCTTTACCATGCCACCCGAGAGTTCTGAAGGATAGTTCTGTGCGGCCTGTGCTGGCAAACCGGTAAGGGCCAGTTTCATCCGCGCCAGGTGTTCGGCATCGTCACGGCTCAGACCGGAGTGTTCGACCAGGGGCAGGGCGACGTTCTCCTGCAGGGTCAACGAAGTGAACAGGGCCCCGGTCTGGAACAGGACACCGAAGCGTTGTTCGGTTTGTGAGCGCTCCCGGGGCGACAGCGTTGCCAGATCCTGGTCAAACACCCGGATGGTGCCGGCGGTGGCCTGTCGTAATCCGATAATACTGCGCAGTAACACCGACTTGCCGGTGCCGGACCCACCCACAACACCAAGGATCTCGCCCCGATAAAGGTCAAGGTCCAGGCCTTCGTGAACGGTATGGTCGCCAAACCGGTTAACCAGGCCCCGTACTTCAATCAACGGTTGCCTCACCATCCCATCTCCATAAAAAACAGTGCAGCAATGGCGTCCAGCAGGATTACCATGAATATCGACTGCACGACGCTTGAAGTGGTGTGTTCACCAACGGACTGGGCGCTGCCGCTGACCTTCAGGCCTTCAAGGCAGCCTATGACGGCGACCACAAAGGCGAAAATCGGCGCCTTCCCCAGCCCGACAAGAAAGTGGGTCAGGGCGATGTCCCGCTCGAGAATCGTCAGGAACTGGGTGACAGATATATCCAGGCTGTACAGGCACACCAGCATACCGCCGAAAATGCCGGAGAGCATGCCGGCAAAGGTGAGGAAGGGGAGGCTGATAACCATTGCCAGTACCCTGGGGAGCACGAGCATTTCCATCGGGTCCAGCCCGCCTGCCCTCAGTGCGTCTATCTCCTGGTTAGCCTTCATCGAGCCCAGTTGGGCAGTGTAGGCACTGGCTGTCCTGCCGGCGAGCAGTATGGCTGCCAGCACCACGCCGAATTCCCGCAAAAACGCGTAGGAGACCAGGTGAACCGTATAGATGGTGGCACCAAAGTCATCGAGCACTGTGGCCCCGAGCCACGCAACGACAGCGCCGACCAGAAAGGTCAGCAGTGCCACGATGGGGAGTGCGTTAAGCCCCGTTGACTGGATATGGGATACCAGTGAAGTGATCCGCCAGCGACCAGGCCGGGGCAGTACAAACATTAAGGCGGTCAGGGTCTGACCGATGAACCCGGCCAACAGCTTTTGGCCCTGGTAGAACCCCGCTACTCCGCGACCAACCAACGCCAGTGCGTGACGTAGTCCGGTGGGCGGTTTTATCTCTTCCGCCTCAAGTTCTGCGGTAGCCCTGGCCACCGCCACCATAAGTTCCCGGCGTTCCGGAGCCAGTGACGCATCTGCCTCGGCCAGGGCAATGAGGCGTTCGCTACCCACCAGTTCCGCAATCAGCGTTGCGCCAGCGCTGTCCAGGCGCCCGAGTCCTGACCAGTCCACAGACGGCTTACCGCCTCCCTGATGACCGGCGAGGGCTTTATGCACCTGTTGACGGAGTTCGCTGAAATGACCAAGAACCCAGTCCTCGGTGAGGACCAGGCTATCCCTCTCAATGATCAGGTTGCCGGCTGTCGGCATCCGTCACTCCCTAACTGAAAAAAAGACTTGTGCCTCAATGATAGCGGATAGCAAGCCAGAGGTAATGTCGTGATCGTTGCGAGCGGGCAATGAGGGTGGCAAACCGGTTGGCCTGAGGTTTGTCTGAATTTTCACCACAAAACCTGACAAAACAGAAACTTGTTAAAAAGGTGTTGACGGCGGAACCGGAATCCGTAGAATACCCAGCCGTTGACGAGGCAATGCCTCCAGACGAAGAGCGGGAATAGCTCAGTTGGTAGAGCACAACCTTGCCAAGGTTGGGGTCGCGAGTTCGAATCTCGTTTCCCGCTCCAATTTCTCTCCGGTTCCGCCGGTTGGAAAGCACGATCCAAGTCTCTCAACGCCCACCTGAGAGCAGAAAGCCCCTTCGAATGGCTTTTCCGGCGCGGTGGCAGAGTGGTTATGCAGCGGACTGCAACTCCGTGTACGCCGGTTCGATTCCGACCCGCGCCTCCATTTTTACCCTTTAAAATCAACAAATTAACTAACCCTCATTTAGTTGATTTTCTCACCCAAAAAATATCCAAATTAAACCAAAAATATTATCCGCTTCAATCCGTGGCAGAAGAGCGGACGATTGAATGTGCAGGGCATCTTGAGCAAGCGTGATTAGCTGTCTGTTGCGACCAAAAACACAGCCTCTTGCTCTAACGCCTTACCGCTCAGCTTAAGGGCCGCAATAAGCTCCAGCACCTCATCGGGTTCCTGATCCAAATTTAAACTTGCCTCGGCATTGGCGACATATTTGAGATTATTTCGCCATACCTCTGAATTGCCATAGCGCTCCAATTTGGTTGTCCAGTCAGGCATTAGCCAAAGTTCGACATCGTCACCCAGCGCTTTGCGTAGGCGGGCGTAGTTCTCAAGTCCGACGCCATCGTAGTCTGGAAACATGAGAATCCGTGGACTGCGTTTTTTCTCGCATAGCCACTCTATCAGCCGTTCACTGACTTGGCCCTGATAATAGAGTACGGATCCGTGCAAGCCCTCAGGTACCCAGCTGGTGTCATCCAGCAACCCCTGGTTTTCCACCAGCCATAAGGGACTGTCGGTGGCCAGAGGCGTTTCATTCCGACTGATATCGATGGCGAGGGCTCCGGCGATGGATGTCAGCTGCCATAGGTCGAGCAACTCTCCATCACGATTCCAGCTTACGCCCGGCATTGTTGCCTTCAGCAGGCGGTAAGAAGCGGCGTGTAAACTCTTTCGACCTTTGGTGGACCGAGTAAACGCGAGGTTTTGTGCCCGGACTGGATGAGCTCGGTTGGCTGAATCTGCATCGGGCCGCAACTCCCGAAGGTGTTGCTCAAACACCGGTGAGTTGCTGATGCGATAAACGAAGCCATTGCCCTGGCGCAGCTTGGCGACACATGCCGTTCTGCGGAGGAACTCATCAAGCACCCGCTTCTGTGTGGGCGTGAACCGTGATCCATGACATTCTCCGCCGGAATCCTCAAGCTTAACCAATGCTTCTCTGAGCGATCTTTTCATTACGGGGAGCTCATACCTCGACAGCCTCAAGCGGCTGCAGAATCTGCCAGTGCTTGCGGCTGATGTGGTTTTTTCCGTTGCTCAACTGTTGGATAGGGACGCAGTAATGAGCGGTAATCAACGGTGAAGGGGAAGCGAACATAAGAGCGAATCCGAATTCGGAAGCGGTTTTGATCAAACTTCTCTGGTTTGCAGCATCCAGCGCCAGGGCTTCGTCCAGGTAGCAAAGGGCTTGAACATTACGGCTCTTATCCTGCATCAGGTGGAGCATGGCCAGGCCGGTCACCAACTTGGCCATGAGCACGGTTCCGTTGGAAGCTGCGCTGTCGATGTCGTCAAAGCTTTCTACGTCTTGGTTTTCTTTGCCCAGCTCGAAAGTGAGGCGAAACAAATCGGCAACCTTCAGCCCTTGTCGAGCGCTACCTTCGTCGATCAGTAACTGGCGGGCTTGGTCCAGCTGTCGGTCGTCCAGTACGCTGGATTGGTTGAAGAGCTCGAAGGATTCGCCAGACTCCACTTTTTCTGCCGTTTGGATCAACAAGTCGATCGCTTCGACAAGGTGATTCTCGTGAACCGGCTGAATGCGGAAGACCTTGAGATCCGACAGTTTCCTGCGGCTGATCAGACGGTTGAATTCATGCATGGCGTTTTCGAATGACTGCAGGTTGTCCCGAAGATCCCTGAGGCTGGCCGTCACAGTGACCACGGCACTGCGGGCTTTCTTTTCCAGGGCTTCTGCCTCTCGGGCCAGATGATGGCGGAACTCTACCATCAACCGGATTTCCTCTTCCGGGTTGGGGGCATACTGGAATTTCGTCAGGCCACCGCTATGCAGCGTGATGCGTCGGTGCTGCAGATCCCGGTCCAGTTCTTTTAACTGATAGCAGTCCTGCTGATAGTTACGCAGCGTTTGCGCCAGTTGGTCGAGCGGTAGCTCCGGGTCGCCAACCCAGGGGGTATAGGGCAGGTCAGCAAGCCAGTTGAACTGCTCGTCGGTGTCGCCACGGTTCTGGCGGATACGATCTATCTCCTGGTGAGCGGTATCCAGTGCTTGCCGCTGCTTGGCGACTTCCTGGATCTGCTCCCTGAGCGTTTGTTGCTGGGCACCCGCCTGTTTCTGAGCGTGCTCTATCTCTGCCAGCTCTTGATTGGTTGCCTCCATTGCTTTCAGGCGATCCGGGCGCGATTTCTGAAGTTGAGCCAGTTCGTCAAACTGTTCCAGGTCCTTTTCCAGGCGTTTTACTTCCTGCTCCAGTTCTACCTTGCGCTTCTTCTGAGTGTCCAATTCGTCGGTAGCGGCCTTTTGTTCCTGCAATTGCCGGTGCCGGTCTTGGCAATCCTCAATCAGTTGGGCAATCTCTTCGTCTGATCGTTGTTCATACTGCGGCGCTTGGTGTTCAACAGACAGATTCAGCCCGGGTAGTTGAAACCGATCTTCGCGCATTTCCTGCAGCCATTGGCGCAGCTGGCCCGAATCCAGTTGATAGTCCCCAGGCGGCAAGGTAAGCAGTTGGCGGTTGAGCCCTCGGTTGAGAATACTGATCTGCTCTTCGGAGAGGTGCTGTTTAAGTGTGAGATAAAGATTGTCCGAGAGTGTTTCCTGTTCCTTGCGCAGTGCTGATAGCTCCTGCTCCTCCCGCCGCAATTGATGATCAGTGGCGGTCGCAGACTGCCCATGGGCATTGGCGAGTAAAGCAATCTGACGGTCGCGTTCTGCGGTGGCACTAGCAAGTTGCTGCTCAAGCTGGCTGCGGTCATTGACCAGCGCGAACCGGTTCTCCAGTTCGTCACGGCGCTGCTCGTCCTTGTTCAGTGCCTCCAACTGCTGATTGAGCTCACTCTGGCGGCGGGTCTGCTCCCTGTCCCTCTGAAGCAATTCTGCTTCCTGCTTGTGCAATTTCCCATGCTGATGCTGGAGGCTTTCGCTTTCTTTCTGGTAATGGTTCTGCCAGCGTTGCAGGCCATCGTCGATGAGCGGTCGGCGGGCAATGATTCGGCCTCTGGTGGCGAGTCGTTCGTCCTGCTGGCGTTCCAGATCGTCAATCTGAGTTTGCTGGTTTTTGGCGGCCCGGTATTGTTCCCGATCCTGGTTCACCTCGGCAAAAGCCTTATCCCATTCCTGTTTGAAATCCACCACGGAGTCCGGCAACAAACGGCTGAAGATCTGCAGCAGGTGGCGTTTTACTTCGCCGGAACTGAGTTTGTCGAGACGTAGGGTGCGGGTAAGAACCTGACGGTAGGCGTTTGCATCCTTGCGGTTCTCTAGCCGGAAAATGGTAAATTCGGAGCTGGACTGTCCCCGCTTTCGGGCACCGCCGTAGACCATTTCGGCAAACTCAGTCGATGAGTAGAAATTGGCCGTTCGCCCATGATGAGCCAGCTGCTCCAACAGCTGTGGCTGCGTCACCAGCTTGCCATTGGCCAGCCTGTACTCCTCAATTTTCAGAGGGCCCCGATAGGCAAAATAGGCGTAGTCATGACTAAAGCCCTTGCCCACACACCCCAGCACCACAGAGCCAGCTTCAGGTAAAGTGACTTCTAGCAGGATATAGCTGCTATTGGATGGGAAGTAGAAACGTCTCGCTTTGTCTTTGTCGTGGGCACCAAAATCCAGGTGCCGCTTGTCGATAATCAGCAGATATTGCAGGGCATTAATCAGGCTGGTCTTGCCAGTATTGTTGGGGGCAATGAGAGAAACTGACTCATCCAGAGGGAGCTCTGCGCGCTCATAGCCGGCGCTGTTGAGAAGTACCAGCTGCTGGAAGCCGTAATCGGAACTCATAGGGAATTATCCTCGTCATCCTGATCGCTAGCCCAGGAAACATCTTCATCCTGATCCACCTGGCTGGCCAGTTCTTCGTAATGATCCAGGTAACGACACACAGCAGGCAACAGCTGCCAGGCTCCGCTATCGTAACGGGCAAAGCCGAAGTTTTCTGCGGTTCTCATCAGGCTCGCCAGGCCGGACAGATCCAGCTCTTCTGCCTTCAGCAAGTCCTGGTGTTGCTCGAAAACCGTTGTCAGCAGGGTTTGATCGATTCGCCAATGCTCGAATTTCATCAGCGGAATGCCGGCATCCGCTTGAGTATCAAAGATGACCATGAACAACAGGGCCAGTTGCCGGGTGGCTTTGTTTGTATTGCTGCTGCCGTCGTCCTGATGGAACCAGGCGAAGCCCCGGCCATCAAGGCGAAGGTCAAAACCCAGTGCGGTAAAAATGGCCACATAATCGTCGAGGTTGCGTTCAAGCTCTTCCCACAATACTGGTTCTGAGATCCGGTTGAGATGCCGGCCCCGGTTGAACCACCGAAAAAGATGGGCCAGGTTTGGCAGGTTGCTAGCGATTTGTTGGAATTGGCTGGTATTACTC
>Ga0208301_1000345_pt1 | contig 14098 bp, 14 predicted proteins | sample 25BtaG_FD_184100 | JGI IMG/M metagenome (GOLD analysis project Ga0208301, IMG submission 184100) | Marine viral communities from Cariaco Basin, Caribbean Sea - 25B_WHOI_OMZ_CsCl (SPAdes) (version 2) | ecosystem: Environmental > Aquatic > Marine > Oceanic | place: Caribbean Sea: Cariaco Basin...
GCCATAGCCTTATTGTAGGACTTCCTGGCCTGGTTAGCATCATAGCGCTCCTGTAATGTCAAGAGCTTCTCAAGCTCATCTACAGATGCACCTTTTTTGATTGCGTATTCCACAACTGCCGCAGGGGTGCTACCCTGGGATATTGCCATTTCTTTCTTTTCTTTCTGTTCCATTTTCCCCTCCTCCCTATTCGGGCTTAAGTGCTTCCTCTACATAATCTACAACATCTTTTACGTACATCCATGTACCCGCATTGTTGTCGTCGATAATAATATTAAACTCAGTCTCTAGAGCCGTTGTCAATTCAGCAAGATCGAACTTGTCCATGAAGTAATCTTTGACTAAATTGCCGTCATCCTTCATCTCGTTGAGAGGGATTGATAATTGGTCTATAAGGATATTGATAACTTGTTCCTTTATATAGCCCCCCATTTTAAACGCCTCCTTCAAAAAAAAGCGAGCAAGGCCACCCCTTCTCTGCCCGAAGGCAAAAAGAAAGAGCTCGGTTACCAGCACGAACTGGCAGGCCTTGCTCTAAATTAAAAAATCGTGATACTATAACCGATTTGTTCTTCATGTTTGTGCTCCTTATTCAACCGAGATAAGTATACCTTATGAAATCGATTTTGTCAAGTCCTATTTTCAAATCATGAATAACGGAAACAAAAATATCGAAGTTCCTACCAACGCTTCTTTATAGCTCGCATTAACTTCTGTATCAAAACATCCACCAAGCATCCCAAGAGTAAGACATGGAGCCAAACAAGACAGAATATAAAGCCCCCAACTTTTCGTATACCACGCGATAAGGACACAGCTACCTCCTTGTAAAAATCCGACAATAAACTGCTGCCCTATTCTACCAAACCATTTCCTTAAGAGACTACTCGCCCCATATCCAATAGAGAAAGTTCCAAAGTAAGCGCCCCCGGTCGCTATAACAATGCCTAGCAATAACCAGGTAAATTGCTTCATAATAAGCATAGAGGCCAACATAGCCAAGCCATAGATAATGGGAAGATATACCCTGCGACGTATTTTGTCGTCTATTATCATCCAGGGAATCTTCCACCCTCGGCCAGCTCTGCTATAGACAAAGCCTTCAAAAGCAAGCACCAGCAGCTTACCAAATGCTATATATACCAATGTTATCTCACTCATATCACCACCTAAAGCGAATCCTAAAACCCTTTACTTTTGTTTTGGTTATGGGGGTCTCAAACTCCCCTACCTTAAGGTGCCGTAAGAGCCAACTGGCAAGCCATATCCCTTGCCTGTGTTTCATGGCCCATAAAAAGAGACCGACCTGCCACGGCGGCTTACGGGTTCTTTTTGGGAAAAAACCTTGTAAGGACGTTAGCAAGCACCTTTACTAGGTTATCGTCCCATTTCCAGGGTGTGAGAATTGAGATTGCTCTCATGGCTTGTTCGATCAACCACAGAGTTGCTACTATTGATACCCAGTTACCTTGAACATATGCTATGATTTGTTTTATGAAATCCATTTATTTCACCTCCTCAGATTTATCATTCTTCCTTCTGGTCTCACTCTGATGTTTAAGTATCTTAATTAATATATTGGCACATTGCGCCAAATGAACAAAGGCACTATCTAGATGTTCTGCGGCGTGCTTAAGTTGTTTATCAGTTAAACGATCACCATTTACTCTTATCTCTTTTAATTCTTTTAACTCCATAATTACCCCTTTCCGGCACCACCATTCTTTTTTATAAAATCTTTAAGGTCATCAAAACGCTCATCGACGTGTTTCCTTTCTTGCTTGTATATCTCCCGGATTCCATTCATCGCTGTATGGCAATGTTTCGTATTTACAAACTTATCATCAAGGCCGTTTATTCTATCATGGAGATGTCTCCGGCCCTTATTGTCTAGGATTTCTTTGACTATCAATCCTATGAACAAAACACTCAAACCTGCTATCATTGGCTGACATCCTCATTTGTGGCTTGTAATCTTAAATCTTTAGCGACGGGTTTCAGTACAGCCGGTAATGCCTGATACCATTCTTTTTGGCCTACTAAAGTTTCTAAATTGAAAGGTGTTGCTTGTGGTGTACCGAGATTTAATACTGACCTTATATACAATTCTCCGCCTTCTGCACTAATAGCCGTACCATCAAAGTAAAATTGTATTGGATACCATTCATTGCCTACGCGGGCGTTGATTATATTACCAGAATTAACATCCTTTAACCCCACCCAGCTTGTATTAATTTCAGCACAAGCTATGCTTGCAATTAATGCCAATAATACAATAAAAATTACCGAACAAATCAACTGACTTTTTCTCATAATTTTCTCCTTTTTAAGGCACATCGTCATTATATGTACCATCCGCCGCTATATGCGCTACTTGCGTCCCATCTATCCAAAAAGTGAGATGCGTATTTGCTGCATCAAACTTCATACCACTAAATCCACCAGCGTCCCCCACATCTATTCCTGTTTCACTTTTAATAGTTCCCGTAGTCGTAAGCGTTCCTGTACTAGTAACATCATTATCGAATGTATATTTATCAAAGTTAGTAAAATGTATCTCATCATTAGCCGTTACTTCCTCGGAGTTGATTATCATATCGGCAGTGTCGAAAGAGATAGATACATCTTGACTAGCACCCCAGAAAAACTTAGCACTATCTATTGCTTGAAGTACATTACCCTCTGCATACATCCGAAAGATAGTTCTGGTAGAACCTGCTCCATCGTTAGCTCCAAAGATAATATCTCTAGCAAGGTTCCCTCTGGATTGAAAGGCTAGTCCGCCGCTTGACTCTATACCGCCATCGGTGCTAAATAAACCATGTTTGGTAGTTGTAAACCAAGAAGTTATTTTACCTAAATACATGGGATTTCCTGACGCTTGTCCAAAACCAGCATCACCATAGTAAATTATGTCATCACCTGTATCGTAGATTTGATAGATTTTTCCCGCTGGCCCCCAAAACTCTAAATCGTTACCCACACCGTGTTTATCACATCTCCAGTAATATTCTAAATCTGATGGGGATGTAATAAACCGAAGGAATTTTTGATAATTTGAAGTTGCTTCTATTCTTACCGCACCTCCATCTCCTATATAGAAATCACCGCCAGGACTACAGTTCAAATCTGTGCCGTCAAATTCAAAATAGGCATCACTTGAACCACCAAAGTAAAGTTTGGAGCTATTAGCCAATAACTTTAGGTCTGTTCCATCAAAAGTAAACGCAGCAGAATAATCAAAGTCATCTCCTGCCGCATTAGAATAAGGTATTTGATTATCTGTTCCTACTGTAAGATGCACTATCGCTGGATTAAGGGTTGTATAGTTTAAAGTGTCGCAGGTTATGGTACCTGTAGTGGTAAGGCTATTATCCACTAAATCTACTGGCATATCTACTTTAAATCCAAGAATATTAGTATTCTCTCTTTCGAGCCAAAAATAGTCGTCAGTGTCTTTGACTGTCCATTCAATATTTACTTCATTAGCACCGTTTGTGATATAACCAGCTTGTGTTAATGAGGGATTTTCTCCATCGCTGGCATATTGAAATAGTTTTACATTACCAGCTGCCGGCCCTTGTAATCTTACATCATTTCCTGCAGCGTGTATAGCTATTGCCCCTGTTCCGAATGTTTGAATTTCCATATCGCTATTATCTGATGTATGAATATCTGCATGTCCCCATTTATCAATACGAAGCATAAGATAGCGGTCATGTTCTGCTGCTTTTCTATGAACATAAATAGCTCTCCCGTCAGTATCATTATCTATATCAGTATCCTCAAAAAAGGTAACATCCCCTTGCGCATCGGGCATTATCTTGAGGTCGCCGAGGGAATTGAATAATCCGGGTAAGTCTAGTTCAGCAGTAAGAGGGTCATTGGAACAGTCGAGCTTGAGATAGCGCGCATCATTCTCAGTAATATCGCTAGCAGACATACCAATTGTATCGATATTCCCGGTCTCAGGATTTATGACATAATCCTCGGCGGCAAAGATTGAATTTGATAAAAATATAACCAATAATAGGCTTAAAAGGATTTTTCTCATGTTCCACCTGCAAAAAGTTTATAATAATCCACATAAGTAAGGCCTGTTCTGTTCGACCAATCGGTATTTAATAAAGTAGCCATATCAGTTCCTTTTCTTCCTTTTTTGGCGTAATATTTATATATATAATGCCTAGCTGTCCCGGACGTAAGGGTCTGCTGTATGATATATGACCCATCCTCATTCATATAGGCATTATATCGTTCGACAGTGCTATCCATATCAGCTCTGACGACGTTAAATAGGCCTTTTTGATCGCCAGACCTGACATAACTCCTAAAAAAATCTTTTAGTTCAAATGCCATATTTCACCTATAGTATTATTCTAGCCTCATCCTCAGTAAGATTTAACTTTGATTTAAGTTTATCTCTAACCTCTTTCTTTTTTATTCCTGACGGAGAGGATTCGCTATCAGCTATATTCTGAAGCCTGATTGCTTCATTATAATCAACGGCTATCATATCAATAATCTCTATTTCATTGTTTTTGAAACCCGCCGCTTTAGCATTAGTAATAAGAATAGCCTCATTATCCCCATATTGAGTCTCCCCTAAACGGCCTGTGATTTTATTTCTAAATACTTTCATAATTTCCTCCTTATTTAAATGCTAGATAATTGATAGAAAGTGTACCCGTGGGAGAAGCCGTTTTGACCCAGGAGATTGTAAATCCATCAGCATCCCAAGAGCTTACACTTCCGGCATATATGTTAGCGCCGTCTTCGTCATAAACAATTCCACCATTAGTAAGGTCTATATTGTAGACCGTAGTTGAATTGCCTCTTTTAGCAATAGCAGATTGTCTGTTCCCATGAGTGCTATCGCTTGACATTCCCCAAGATAATTCAGCAGAACCTTGTTTGACCCCTTGGAAGATTATTACTGTCGGTGTAAAACCCAATCCTGTTATAGCTTGGGTACTAGAAGTCAAAGATACATCTCTTGTAAATAGACCTACATACATATCGGTTGAGAGTGCTTTTACAAGATTGGTAATCGTGGTCTTTGATATTGTGTTGCTATTCTCGCTGTCCGATAGCAATAACTCGTCTGCAGCAACAGGGGTCGTTTTGCTACCTAATCCATTTATGTCAAGGGCTGCCGTTAATTGTGCTATTGTTGATTTTTTCTGTTTATTACTATCTGCTGAATCATTTATGGCTACAGAATCGGCAGATACGGGCGCGGTTTTTGCCGTCAAGATATTTATAGATGATGTAGACGGGGTTACATATTTTACACCGTTAGTTCCGGTTACCATATCCGCTACACTTGCTATCTCAAGATCAGTTGCCGGTGTAAAGGTTTTATTTTCTAGGGCAGTACCGGCAGAATCCCACCCTAAAACAGTATCAGCTACAGGAACGGGTAATGTAGCACTCACACCTGTAACTGAAATAGGAAGTATCAAAGTCCTGTCTGTGTCTTCGGCCTGCTCCTGAGATACGAGAGTACGTATATCAAGATCATTCTCTACTGTATCAGCAGGGAACTGATTATAGTCATCATAGTCAGAGGCTTGAGTATTTGTAGTTTCTCGGTAGACTGTAGCTGTCCCAGAACCTGTACCTGCTGGATCAACTAGAGTAACCACGCCACCTACACCATCTGAGTTCACCACTACAGTATAATCAGTCGTGTAGGTTAGCTCAGTATCCACGTTGTCGGCTGTAACAGTAACCTTTATGTCCGTAGGAGCGCTCACTAGGGCCCGAAAGGTAAAGGTAAGCGTAGATGTTGTGCCATCTAATGTAAATTGCTGTTTTCTTGCGGTAGTTGCAACTGTCATAATAACCCCCTTGTTAAATAGGTGATAATCCTTTTTTCTTTCCTTCTTTCCCTGCTATGTATTCATAAAATCTGATGAATGTATTTATGGGCGCGGCCGTTATCGGTTCTAAGACTGATGCCGAAGCTTTTAAATAATCTCCTGCGGTAACATCTTTCTTTGTAAGTTTACTTAATCCTGTTTCTAGATCATCTAAGAATGGTGTGCTAAAAATCTTCCAGGCCTGTTGACCGCTTATTTTTCTCATAGTAAATCTTACTATATCACTTATCACCGGAATGGCATTGACAGGATTAACTACTAGCTGGATCATGATTTCATCGAGTATCTTTTCAACAAGCTCATCTTCGCCACGTCCACCTATTTTCTTGACAGCCTCCTTAACCAAGAGACCTGACATTGAATAAAGTATTGGCTGTATAACGGCATATATAGCCATCACTTTTGAAAATTGACCTAAGGATATATCTCCATTATGATAACTCATTATGGCATCGCCCATCTTTCTGAAATACTGATTGGCTGTATTCTTAAATGCTAAAAATAGCCGCGCAAAAGGATTTCTGCTATTTTGGAATTGAGATAAGCTTGAAGAAAGCCCGGATTGCTGGGCCTTAATAGTTGCTTTCTCAAATGTTACCATAGCCTCTTTTATACTTTTGCCTTTTTTCAATTCAGATTGGACTAAGGGATACCCTCCATAGATAATAGCTGTTATATCCCCGGCTCTCGCAAATGTACTTAAAAACTTATGCCAGCTACCCCAATGGGCGCTTATTTTTTCGGCCCCGCTAATAGCATCTTTTATGGCTTCTGTATATCCTCTGTTAAATCTTGCTTCTAAGAATGGAGCATTATTCCACATAAAATTGAATGTCTCTTTAGGGCTTGTAATGCCTTTAAGGAAATCTCCAGTCCATTCGGCAGCGCTCATATCTTCTATATAGTTGCCGGTAGACATCAACTGTCTAACAAGTGTACTTGGATTCAAAGCAATCTTAGCTGTTACCCAATTATTTATAGCTGTTCTGAACCATCCGCTAACAGCGTCAATCTTTGTTATATGAGCATTGAGAGACAAATTATCAATCTGATTTCTCAATACCTTATAGACATCTTCTCCGAACTTATCCTCAATAGAATGCTTGACTTTTCTATCAGTAAATAATCTCTTGAGTGTTTCATGGGGTCTACTTAAATTGCTAACGTGTTCTGCCTGAGCTATATGCCTTTGCGTTTTATACCAAGCATCACTTGGCTTAGGTATCACTTTACCCTTAGCTCTTTCTTTCATGGCCGAAGGGGTCTCTCCTTGTATTCTTATATCATCAAACACATTCTCTTTATATTCTGAGGTAGCAGGCCAATAATTTTCTACAAAACCTAAATCTCGGCCAGTAATCTCAATACTTCTCTGATTAAGGATTGATCTATATTCCTGGACAGTTTCTTGCAAGTAATCAGCAAGCGCAATATCATTTCCGTTAAGTTCTCCCATGAGATTTTGGACTTGGGCTTCCCCGAAGGTATCATAGTATCTTTGCTTGACATTATCATTCTTAAGAGAATTATATATATCTATGAGTTCAAGCTTACTGACTTCTGTAACTAAGCCATCAAAATCTACAAGCTTATATTTAGCTTTTGCCATAGTCTCAAAAATTGACATCACATTCTTTTCAACATATATCCTAGAGGCCTCATTAGCAATTTGCTTTGTCTTAAAATATATGGCCGTATCTCTGTTGTTTTCAGCTATTTCAGGATCGTACTTCTCAGCCATAGTCTTTCCAAAGGTAGAATTGAGCATGGAGTATATATTGGAGAAACCTTTACGATACACATTGCCGATCTTTGTTTTTATAGTCTTCTTATTACCCTTAATCCTACCTATTGCTTGCAAAGCTTCATTGGCTCTTTCTTGGCGTTCAAGGCCTTTGATAAAATCTTCCTCGGTCTTAGCCTGTTCGCCTATTTTTTTCATAGTCTGTATATCTTTAAAGACTTGTCTAAATAACTCAGATGAGGCGGCTTTTCCATTAGCCTTTAAAGATAAAAATCTTTTTCTAATAAGCTCTATCTCTGTTCCAGTTTCAGGATAAGTGTCTAGTTCAGCCTGTGCCTTAGCTTTATTAAATCTCGAAAACTCTCTCAAATCCTCAAATAACTTATTTGTTTCATAATCATATTTGCCTATACGCTTCTGACCCACTTTTCTAGGTTTGGCAGCTTTGAGTTCTTTTTTTATCTTGGCTCCGAGCTTGGTCTTTTCAGCAGCAACTTCAAGTCTAGCCATGCGAGTTACTATATCAGGCATAGCTTTTTGTAATTGCTCCTGGGTTTGAATATTTTTGATAGTCTTGATAAACTTAGCCTTGTCTGCAGGGGCTAATTCGGATGAATCAATAAGTCTTACAATATCTCCCTGTAAATCCTTTATTTCTTCTTTGGCAATCCTGCGACCTTCTCGTATTCCGCGCCTTATATGCTGTATCTTCTCTTTCAGGATGGTAGTTTCTTTTTTGGATATGATTTTAGGCTTACCTGTTTTTATTATATCTTTTAAAGATTTCTCTTGCGCTTCCCAATCTCTGAGATAATCAGATAGTTCTCTAAGATTTTTAAAAGTAATACCCAATCCGGCTTGATTAACTTCTTCTAAGGCCTCATCGGGGAATATTGCACCTTTTTTGGTAACATATCCTTTAGGGAAGTTTTTAAGTTCTTCAGCAAGAAAGCCTTTTTCATGCGGTTTAATGCGGCCTTTTAATAAATCCTTGATTTTGCGGCCTTCCTGTAAGGCCTCCGATGCTCTTTCGACCTTTTCAAGGCGAGTTTCCATCGCTTCTATCTCTTTATCAAGAGCAGTCCTACCTATAGTATCTGGCTCAATAACTTCGGGTTTTATGGCTTCTTTTGCCACCTCAGGGGCTATTATAGGAGCTTTTTCGGCTTCAGGTATACCTTCCTCTACCTCTGGGGCTATTGCCTCCACAGCAGGCTCTGTAGGGGCTTCTCGGACTGCTTCTACGATTTCGTTGATTAAATCTACATCTTCTTGCGTTTTAACCAGTTTTTTGGCCCTTGCAGTAGCTGCTACGTCCACAACGCCTCCTGGGCCAGCAATAACGGATAAACCGGCCGCAGATCGCGCGGCAGTTTCAATTAAACGGGTTCGCCATTCCTCAGGCGTAGGAGTTGCATCAGGTTTTTCATCTATCATGCCACCTATAGTTTCAGCAACAAGGCTTGTAACTTCCTGCAATTCTTCTTCTGCGACTTCTCCGCCTACCGTCCTAAGGTATCTACCTAAGGCTAGGGATATAGCCTTTTTGCCTGTATCTGTCCTTATAACCTTAGAAAAGGCCTGTTTAAAAGGCTTGGAGAGGAGCTTAAACTGTGCAAGTTCAATTACACCTATAAGCGTACCGCTTGCCAAAGATAAAGGCCTGGCAGTATCCTCACTTACACCTTTTTCAACCATGTCAAGGTATAAGTCTCCGCCTTCTCTGTCTAGAATATTATTTATGACTCCGTAAGAATATCCTGTCTTCATCCCGATCCCAAAAGCGGCAGGCACAGTAATAAACTCCTCCGGGACTAGGGCTTGGGGCCCAGCTTGGCCTGCTGCCGCCGTGATTGCCGCGAATCCACCACCTATTGTAAGAGCATATTTCAGACCCTCTTTTTGAGAACTGAGCATATAAGGTAATAGTTGCGCCGCCTCTCCTACTACATATTTAAACGGAGCTTCTCTAAAGGCTAAATCTTCATATGGCCCAGCTTTTTTTAACCAATAGTCTCTTTCCTTATTTCCTTTACTAAGGGCCTCGGTAGTATCCATCCTGCCCCACATAGCCTCTCGACCATAAGTTGAGCGCACAGCATTAGCTTTATCTATGGTGAGTTTATATTTTATATATTGAGGTAAAGTAGGATCGTTATTGGCAGGCAGGCTTCTCCCAAACAACTCCTCAGTAGAGAAAGACTTTTGTTTAGATTGTCCTAGTAGTTCTTCTGTAGTGATTATTTTTTCCGCCATTGGTTATTTCCTATATATGTATAACCGTCCCGGATTTCTCCTATTTCAAATCCGTATTCGTCTTTTTCTGATATTCGCCCTAGCTCAGAGGTAAGCTTCTCAGTTATTACTTCCTGCACGGCATCCTGGGGATTTTTACCGGCAATAACTTTCTCCATTAAACTACCGTACATCTCTGCTTTTGCCCTGGCCTGTTCAGGCTTAGAAGCATATAAACTAGATTGTGCAGCAAGCTGTTCTAAAGCATCCTGGAATACGGCATCTCTATAAAAGGTTTTGGAAGTTTCACTAAGCAAATCTGTCATTTGTTTATTGGTTATAAATCCTTCAGCATTTGCATTTATTACATCTGCCCTGAACTTGGCAATATCTTCAAATGGGACTTTACCCATTCCAAACCAAGCTTTTTCCTGTTTGGATAACGCAACATTTCTTTCGACAAGCTCATTATATTTTGTTATGCTATCAAGCTGAGTAGGATCGGCGAGCTTAACTGATTTAAGGCTATTTATATAAGCCTGGCCGAACTCAGCGCTTACCAGGCCATCATTCATATCGGCCCGCACCTTCTCTATTAACTCAATACCAGTAACAGGATTGCCTTGTGGATCAGCCATATTGACTCTTAACTGTACAAGTTCATCTTCCCTTTCATTTATAGCAAAATCCTGAGCAAGCATTACTTCCTTCTCTTGCTTCTTCTGTAAATCCTTTTCATCCTTTATAACCTGCTGGGCTTCCTTAATATAGTCCGAGTAAATCTCTTCTCCTTCTTTCTTTCCGAATATCCCGGCATTGACTTGAGCATCTACAATATTTCTCATTTTGGTAGAACTCACCAATCTGCCTTTCTCGTCGAGAGAATTGATATAATTACTTTTTTCAAGGTCTAGAAGGCGGAAAGTATTTACCTGTCCGACTTCGACGGCTTTCTTTTTATAAATATTGTCTATTTTTATCCTGGCAGCCTGATTTCCGAATTCAAAATCAATAGAGGCTCTGCCTTCGACGGCTTTATTTGCAAAGCCCTTAAGATTGGATTTTTTAAGATTGTCTAGTTCTTTATAATATTGTTCGGAATTATTGTAGCTAATATCATTTTCTGCCCTATTGATTATATCTGCGACTCCGGATTCATAGTTTGCCTTAGCGCTAGTATATTGTATTGTATCTAAGGCATTGCTCCACTTAATACCAATATCTTGAATCTCTCCGGCGGTCTTTCCTACAATGTCATAGATATTTCTTTCTCCTGCACCAGTTCTAAGGAATCGAGGTTGCTGTGTAGTTAATTGACGCTGTGAATCAAATCCTGGTAATTTTGGCATTATGGTTTCCTCGCTCTTTGTGGAAAGCGTGTGCTTGCAAAAGCTGCTGTTTGCAAAAGACTTGTAAAGGCATTCGTATACCCTGCTGTCAAAGCTACTTTAGACTCTACTTCGCCCCGTCTCCTATATTCCGCCGCTCCTGATACAGCATATCGCTTTTGTATATCAAGATTGTATTGACCTATGGCCTTGTCAAGCAACATCTGAGTTTCAGTATCAATCATAACGGCAAGGGGTGATCCCGATAATAAAAGACCTGCTTTTGCTGTTCTTGCAACTCCTACACCTCGCGCGCGTCTTATGGCCCTATCATACTGATAGGCTTCAAGGCCTTTTTGTGCCTCTACCATCTCAGCCTGTTCTTCATAAACAGTCGCATTGTATTCAGCTTGAGATTTTATTTCCGCGCTTCTAGTGATACCAGACGCTATCTGTGCGCTGGCTTGTAATACTCCTAATCCTAGTATCGCGCTTGTTACTGCTCCCATTTTAACCTCACTTATCGTAAGTTGTTAATACTGACATTATACTTAACATTTCAATCGGCAATGGGTCTTCGTTTTTGATATATATTTGTGCACCATATTCGTAATCAGATTGAAGGGTAATATTTGGAGCAATACCTGTAAATAAAAGTTCGGGTGTGCCTAATTCTGTGTTAGGGTCTCTAGTACCTGCCCTATCAAGAGTCGTAGAACTACCGCCTACCTGAAAACCTTTATGAGACCTATTGAGTTTAAATGCTACCTCATTTATCTTTTGCACCCGGCCCTGGGACGTGCCTCTAGCTGAGCCAGCCTCTCTAGGCAATACATATAGAATCTGATCATAGGGTAAGCCGACATTTACCACAAAATAATCATATGCAAGTTGTATTACACCTGAGGCTACAGTCTTGCTTGGCTTATCTGTTCCGCCATCACCCAACACGCTTACAGTCATAGCTTCTAAATGGCTCAATCCTGAGATAGTCTGGACAGAAAGACCCCATTTCCCGGCAGCATAACTTGAGGCATCAAATACGAATTTTACTGTCGCCACAATAACAGTCCCTGAAGTAAAAGCTGTTATCTTGGCTTCTCCTACTGTTGAGCCGTCGTCTGTGTCTATCGCACGTATTCTTTGTCCCACATCTCCGGATACAAAGTAATTGGTATTCGCCGTTATGGTTATAGTCGATCCCGTACCGCCTGTGGCCGATAGAGATATGGTCGCTGATGAAGATGTAGTTGAGTCATAAGCATTATAGGTAAGGGCCGAATGTAGGTATAGGCACAAATCCTGCCTATCCGGGACTTCTATATTCTCAAAAACCTCCACATATCGTTTCTGAACGCTGTTTATCCATCGCTCGACTATTACCCAGACCTCATCATAAGACTTGGTCTGCGATGGAATAACGGCTACTGAGCTATAGGTACCAGTAGTTGTTTGCTTAGCCCAGGCCTGAACCTCTTGGTCTACTTCGCGTGTAAGAGTGGCAAGTGTCCCATTTGTCAATACACAATAAAGTATGGTATCTGGATTTTGCTGATAATCCATATCTATTATTCCCTCACCTAAAATATGAGGAGAGAATATGGTCTTATCAACTGCCTTATAGGTATCCAAATCCCAGAAGTAAAATAATTCCCTGAGTTTTCTTCCAAAGCGCTGGACATAGTATATAAAATTGCCTATTCCTACAGGCACTATATCTTCGGCACCAAAGCTTACCTGTTGAGAGGCATTGGCATTGGATGGGGTTATTGGCTCACTTGAACCGCTATTGACAATGAAAGGCCCTCCATAAGTACCGGCTATTAAGGATTTGGCCGAAGCCAGCCATTGTATCTCATTCGATTCATTTGAAGCAAGTGCAAGATTTAGCCCATCATCATCAGCCGCGCCATCGAGGGCGAAGTTATCGTATACGAATACCTTTGATCCCCATAACTTTTGAGGTTCAGTCGCAGTTCGGGCCATAAATAATCTTCGTTCATGGAAAACAATCCTAGCCGGATAACCTCGTACAGCACTCCAGGCTCCCTCAGCCCAATCAGTTGTAGCTGTGGCCGCCGCTATGGTTAAGTTTTTAATAACGGTTGCGGTAGCAGTAAAAGTATCAACGACATCAGTTATCTGTACATATCCTTGCTCCTCAAGGCCTGTAGTAGAATTGGTTAGAGTTTGACCTAGTTTCCAGTAGCTATCTACGTGTCCTTTTGTAGAGCCGCTTGATACTGTAAAGACCGCCGTACTTGCCGTTAAGTTTATCGTGCCGGACGATGCAGACGGAGTTATAGTGGTTGCGCTTACATTATCATCTAAGAAAGGCCCGCCCAAGAAAGCAAAATCAGCTATAGACCAGCTTGCGGCCGCGCTCCTGACAAGTCTCTGCGGGGGGTGATCCGGATGGGTAAGCCATATAACATCATTAAGCTGAGTAAACTGCACATCAAATAATTCATCTTCAGTAAATACATGAGCAAGCGTAAATGGAGTTGTGCCTGTAGTTATTACTATTCCGCCATTGGTGTAGAACCTAAAATAAAGCGGCCCCATTTCAAGTACATAGGCATCTGATCTATTGAATATGAACTTAATAAGACGGGTCTTTAAGGTAGATACGCTTACTTCACGGACAAATCGTGTGCCTGGCGTAGAGATAGCAGGGCCATAGGGGCGGATGAGGAAGTTTTCGACTGTCTGGCAGGCATTAGCATATTGGGCTATATCCGTTCTGCCAAATAAGGATGGGCCGAACTCTCCGCCAGCGAATGAAGTTTGTATATGGTTGACTTTTGCCATTACGCCTCTGGGGTAAGATTCTGATATTTAGAGTTCTCCCAGGCATCATCCTTTACTTTTTGATGTGTGCCTACCTGGCTATTTTCAGCCTTTGC
>Ga0208301_1000351_pt1 | contig 13921 bp, 12 predicted proteins | sample 25BtaG_FD_184100 | JGI IMG/M metagenome (GOLD analysis project Ga0208301, IMG submission 184100) | Marine viral communities from Cariaco Basin, Caribbean Sea - 25B_WHOI_OMZ_CsCl (SPAdes) (version 2) | ecosystem: Environmental > Aquatic > Marine > Oceanic | place: Caribbean Sea: Cariaco Basin...
GTGATATTTTTCTATGAGTTCAGGTAAGCTCTCTGCAAGCGAATATAGAACTGGCTTAGTAATGAACAAGGGTTGACCAGAATATATATTCTCTATGATTTTGGGATTATGTTTAATGAATCTATCATCACTAATCACATAGCCAATTATTTTAGCAAAGTTAAAATTTTCGAGTAGAGTAATACTGCCATTAACAAAAATAGTAGGGCTATCTAGAAAGTCCTTGTCATAATTCATATTACTTATTGAAGGGCCAGAGGCTATTATATTGACAGACAAATCCTTATAGCTAACTAAATCGTTTTTCTGTGTAAATCTGACAATAGAATATGAATTATTAAAGGCTTTAATTTCAACATACTTTGGAGGTTTCATAAGATAGACTTTTATTCACAGTTTGGCAATCAAATATATTGTTTAGTATATATAAAAGCATTAAGTATAATTATAGTTCCAGTCTACTTTTTAATAAAACTATTGATCGTTACCAAATAAATCTCTGGTAAATACTTTATCAGCCACGTCATTTAGCTCATCTGCCCTACGGTTAGCGACAATGATATCACTGATAGACTTAAATTCTTCTAGATCCCGAATGACTCTTGAGTTGTAAAATAGATCTTCTTGTAAAGCGGGCTCATATACAACTACCTCAATTCCCTTGGCCTTGATTCGCTTCATCACACCTTGAATAGATGAAGCTCTAAAATTATCTGAGCCACTTTTCATTGTCAATCTATGTACACCGACGATCTTAGGGTTTTTAGAAATTATAGTATTGGCTATAAAGTCTTTACGAGTCTTATTAGAGTCAACAATAGCTTTAATTAGATTGCTTGGAACTTCATCGTAATTGGCCAATAACTGCTTGGTATCTTTTGGTAGGCAGTAGCCACCATAACCAAATGAGGGGTTGTTGTAATGACTACCAATACGTGGGTCTAGCCCTACACCTTCAATAATTTGTCTGGTATCAAGTCCGTAAGTTTGAGCATAAGTATCGAGTTCGTTAAAGTAAGCCACACGCATTGCGAGATAGGTATTTGAAAACAGCTTAATAGCTTCCGCCTCAGTTGATTCAGTATAAAGAATAGGAACATCTTTTTTAATAGCACCCTCAAGCAATAGCGTAGCAAATTGCTTAGCTTTTTCTAGCTGACCACCGATAATAATTCGAGAAGGGTAGAGGTTATCATGTAGAGCTTGACCCTCTCTCAAAAATTCAGGTGAAAATATAATGTTTTTTGTAGATAGACGATCTTTTAGATTTTCGGTGAATCCAACAGGAACCGTAGATTTAATAACGATTAATGCATTTTTATTGACTGCGAGCACCTCATCGATAACTGATTCAACACTTTTGGTGTTAAAAAAATTTGTCTCAGGGTCATAATCGGTTGGAGTAGCAATAATTATGATATCAGCATGTTTATATGCTACTTTTGCCTCTAAAGTTGCATTAAAGTTAATGCTTTTATTGGCTAAGAAGTCTTCAATATCTTTATCTTCAAGAGGTGATTGCTTGAGGTTAAGCAGGTCAGCTCTTTCAGGAACAATATCAACAGCTATGACCTCGTTATGTTGTGCAAGCAACATAGCGTTAGATAATCCGACATAACCTGTACCTACTACGGTGATATTCATGAAGAGTCCAATGTTATAGGTGGTTGATTGTTTTCAAGAAGTTATGACTTAACCTGCAGCATCTATTGGCATAGTTTCTTATTTAAACTCATTGCCAATGCTCCTTCAACCAAGGGCTTGGCTTGACATGACGATACCATTTACCACCGTCTCCAGCTATCGCATCTGGTGGATTAATCTCCCCGTGGAAGATGACGATTTTTGCGCCGTCAGGAAGTTTTGGTGCTCGTATCAAATTAAAAGGAAGGGGTGCAATACACTGATATTTAAAGCTGACGCACCATTCCTTATTCCAGTATTCTAAATGGTGATGTTCACGTAAATAGTTTGATAGATAAGCCTGTTCATGGCGTACTTCTGAGCTGATTTTAGCAAAGTTTTGCTCAAAGTTATTTAGCAAATTGGGGTAGGTGTTTTGACCAATTTTAAATCGGTACACTGAGCTGTTACCCACCATGCGCCATGGCTTTTTCCAGTCACGGATAATGACGACACTATCATCATGCTTGGCTTCATAAGTGAAAAAAGCATCTATATTATCGACGATAACAATATCAATATCTAAAAATAGTGCGATACCTTTTAGACCATATAATTCAGTTTTAAAGGTAGTAAGCTTTTTCCAGCCGCGTTCAGGTAGCCCAGCTGGTAGATTAAGCTCAGGAATAGGATAGCATTGAACGGCAGGGTCAATACCAGTGCTGTCATCGGTGAGACAGAGCATTTGAAAGTCTAAAGTCAAATGTCTGCTGACCATATTGTATAAGCGATTGACATATTCAGGACCATACTTGTCACCCCATTTCATACAGATGATATAACGCTGTTCAGCAGCATTTGTACTGGTTTGCTTAGGGCCTATAGATGAGGTCTTAGTTACGTCAGATGTCATAATGCACTCGTATTGAGATAATAGTCAGATAAATGAAGGACTAATAAAAATAAAAAAATATAGAGTTCAGCCAATATTAACATAGCTGTGACTGATGGTACGTCTAAATAGTGCAACGTTAGGTTAGTGATGACTAATGATTGTCGAGCTTAGTGTTATTATTTTTAACATTGTCGCTTTTAACGTTGTCATTTTTAATGCTATCGTTGATATCGCTAGCAGAACGACTAGAAACGTTAGAATGGTGAGATTGGATAAAGGCTGCTAAAGTCTCTTTATCTTTTCGGTAAGGATTGCCTAAGTTTGGTATACGCTTAAAACGTCGATAGCCCCACATATAATGACTGTAATTGTCTGTAATCATACGCTCCATGGCCTGATTGAGAGCATGAGTCGCCACTTCAGCATTGCGGTCATACAAGGCTGGATCATCGAGTTTGTAGCAGTAGATATCAAAACCGCGTCCATCGGTACGGCGAATACAAGATAAGCCAACCAGCGCACATTTGGTTTTGCTTGCCAATTTGGAAGCAAAGGTACTGGTCAATGTTTTGATACCAAAGAACGGAACGACAACGCCGCCTGATGGCTCTGGAACGTGGTCGGGCAGTACAATACTAAAACCACCTTGCTTGAGCGTCTTAAACACGGCTTTGACGCCGCTCCCATCAGTAGGTACCAAAGTGGCATTGAGTCGCGCTCGACCCTGAAGGATAAACTCATTAGCGAATTTGCCGTCAACTGGCTTATACATAATGGTTGGCGCACCAAACTGGTTGAGCCAAGCATTCATCATCTCCCAAGTGCCGAGATGCGGTACGATAGCAAGCATGCCATTTGGATTGGCAAGACCCTCTAAAAAAATGTCTTTATTATGGACATCGCGAATCTGAGCGATACTCCACTCAGGTGGCATCGCCCAGCTTTTTATAGATTCAATACTGGTCAGACATTGATGATAAATAATGTCTTTGGTCAATGCGCGCTTTTGCTGCTCAGACAGTGTATGAGTAATCAGCGCCATATTGATCTGAATGGTACGCATGATACTTAAACTGGGTATCTTAATGATAACCCAAGCGGCAAAACGTGCCAGCATCTGCAGTACAGACAATGGCACGACTTTGAAAATATGATACGGATTCATGACCACTCACATGGTAATGAATCACGTAACAAGCACTGTAGACAGCAACCGCGCATCATCAAACGATTTATTCAGCAGGCTTGCTGGTATCAGCTTGTGCTTTTTCGCGCACACGGATACCAAGCTCACGTAGTTGTTTGCTATCAACGCCAGCAGGAGCTTGAGTCAATGGGCAATCAGCTGTTTTGGTTTTTGGGAAGGCGATAACGTCACGGATAGAGCTTGCGCCTACCATCAACATAATCAAACGATCCAAACCAAATGCTAGACCGCCATGCGGTGGCGCACCGAATTTTAAAGCATCAAGTAAGAAACCAAACTTGTCTTCAGCTTCTTGCTCACCAATACCCAAGGCTTCAAGTACAGCTTGCTGCATATCGTAAGTATTGATACGTAAGCTACCGCCACCAATCTCAGTACCGTTCAATACCATGTCATAAGCGATAGAAAGGGCAGATTCTGGGTTGTTTTTCAACTCTTCAACTGAGCCTTTAGGCTTAGTGAACGGATGATGCATTGACGTCCAACGACCATCGTCAGTCTCTTCAAACATTGGGAAGTCAGTTACCCAAAGTGGTGCCCATTCACAAGTCGTCATTTCAAGATCTAGACCGATTTTTTGGCGTAATGCACCAATCGCATCATTCACGACATTGGCTTTATCCGCACCAAAGAAGATAATGTCGCCATCTTCTGCAGCAGTACGCTCGATCAAGCTCACAAGCACGTCATCAGTCATGTTTTTGATAATTGGAGACTGTAGGCCAGACTCTTTATCCACACCGTTGTTGATGCTACTAGCGTCATTGACCTTGATATAAGCCAAACCGCGTGCGCCATAAATACCAACAAACTTGGTATAAGCATCGATTTGCTTACGGCTTAATGATGCGCCACCAGGAATACGTAGGGCAGCCACACGACCTTTAGGATCGTTCGCAGGACCGGCAAATACCTTAAAGTCAACGTCTTTCATCAAATCTGCAACGTCAACCAACTTTAGAGGAATACGTAAGTCAGGCTTGTCTGATGCATAGTCACGCATGGCTTCTGCGTAAGTCATGCGAGGGAACTGTTCAAACTCAACGTCCATCATTGTCTTAAACAAATGCTTGATAAGGCCTTCGTTGATGTTCATGATTTCTTCTTCGTTCAAGAAAGAAGTCTCAATATCTACCTGAGTAAATTCAGGCTGACGATCAGCACGTAAATCTTCATCACGGAAGCATTTAGCGATTTGATAATAACGGTCAAAACCTGACACCATCAATAATTGCTTAAATAGCTGTGGTGACTGCGGCAAGGCAAAGAAGTTACCTGGACGAGTACGTGATGGTACAAGATAATCACGCGCACCTTCAGGCGTTGCACGAGTCAAGATAGGCGTCTCAACATCCAAGAAGCCATGATCATCTAAATAACGACGAATCGCTGAAGTTGCCTTGGCACGGAATACCATACGCTCTTGCATTTGCGGACGACGCATATCAAGATAACGATACTTTAGACGCAAGTCTTCAGATACAGTCGTTTTTTCGTCATTCAATGGGAATGGCGGCGTTTCAGACTTAGCCAGTACTTCAATTTCTTTGCCCAATAGCTCAATCTGGCCACTGGTCATATTATTATTTTCAGTACCTTCATAACGACGACGTACGCGGCCAGTTATCTTTAGCACGTATTCAGGACGTACAGCATCAGCTGCTGCGAAAGCTTCTGGGGTATCAGGGTCGACCACGACCTGTAAGATACCAGCGCGGTCACGCATGTCTAAGAAAATCACGCCACCGTGATCGCGACGACGATGTACCCAGCCTACGATACTAATGGTTTGCTCAAGCAAGCTCTCGGTTACGGCTCCGCAATACTCGTCTCGGTATTCGCTATGCGTCATAGTGCTTTGCGTCATAATATGGTTATCCAGTTATCAGCCCAATTCGAAGTACAATAATGCAGCCATTGCTGTGCGTTTCAAGCTATTTGCAAAAAAAACACACAAACAACGCGATTAAGACATATGGTCATCACGTTGGCTGCAGAAAATTTGATATAAACGCATATTATGCCTAATATGCCTTTGTTATACAACCGGCTGAGTTCAATCAAAGAATGGGAGTGTGCAAGTATCTGAGGTATTAGACCTCTTGCAAAAGTCATAGTCTAAGCTCGGAATTAATGATACCAGCAAACAGCTTCATTCTAAGATCATAGCGCTGACGACGGTTGCGATATTTATGAGCCACGATTTTAAACAACTTGATTAAGCCTATTTTGTGCTCAACCACAATACGGAACTTTGCCAGATAGTGATTGGCCTGTTTGCATATCTCCAATAACTGACCACCACGAGGTTTCTTAAATGGTGTGAAAGTTTGGTTATGTAGCTTTGCTAACCCTTGATAACCACTGTCTGCTAGATAGTTAGTATTCTCAGGTAACCAATCAGGACAAGTATCTTTATACAGCTTAAAATCGTGAATAGAGCCTTTACAGGTTTGCACATCAAGTATCAAACCGGTTTGCCAATGAACGATAACCTGCGCTTTTAAGGTGTGTTGTTTTTTCTTACCGCTGTAGTAGTCTCTTTGGTTTTTTTTGGACGCTCAATTGGGGTTTCGGTGGCATCGACAATGACGACTGACCAATTGATGTCCTCATCGACACGACTAGGCAGCTTTTTAGGTAATTCAAACTTGCCAGAGTCAATCAGTGTGTCTTCTACTTTACGAATGATACGGCTAGCAGAAGACTCATGAATACCAAAGTCCATACTGATATGATAAAGCGTGCGGTATTCACGCCAATAAGTCAGGGCTAGTAGTATTTGCTCCTTAAGACTGAGTACACTTGGTCTACCTGATTTGGTCTTAGATGCTTCATGCTCTTGCATGGCCTCAAGCATGTCATAAAAGGTCGCTTTATGAATGCCAGTGTAGCGTTTAAAACCAGCGTTATTTTGTTTGAGTAGCTTATCTATGTTTGGCATATCTATTAAGTAAGTAGAGTTCAATAATATACGTTGCGTCTTACAACTACTTTTGCAAGAGGTCTTTTGTATTTCGTTTTCATAAGAGTCCTTTCTCAATGTTTAGATAGTCCATCATATAGGATAATAAAGCGACTCTACTAGCTAGATTTGTAGTCTGTAACGGCATTACTATGTGTAAAAATCGCACAAAAAAAGAGCCTCAATTGAGACTCTTTTTTATATTCTTAAACCTTACTTTGCTAGATTAATTATCTAACTTAACCACCGAAATCATCAAGCATGATGTTTTCGTCTTCCACGCCCATGCTGTGTAGCATGTCGATTACGGCAGCGTTCATCATCGGTGGCCCACACATGTAGTATTCACAGTCTTCTGGGTTTGGATGATCTTTCAGATAGTTTTCGAGCAATACGTTATGGATAAAGCCTGTTGGACCTTCCCAGTTATCTTCTGGTAATGGGTCAGACAGTGCAACATGCCACTCAAAGTTATCGAACTCTTCTTCTAGCTGATCATAGTCTTCAACGTAGAACATCTCACGAATAGAACGAGCTCCGTACCAGAAGCTAATCTTACGATCAGTATTCAAACGTTTAAGCTGATCAAAGATATGTGAGCGCATTGGGGCCATACCAGCACCACCACCAACAAAGATCATTTCAGCTTCGGTCTTCTTGGCAAAGAATTCACCATAAGGACCTGAAACCGTCACTTTGTCACCAGGTACTAAGCTAAATACCCATGAAGACATTTTGCCCGGTGGAATACCGTCAGGACCACGTGGCGGTGGACTTGCGATACGGATGTTAAATTTGATGAGGCCTTTCTCTTCAGGATAGTTGGCCATCGAGTAAGCACGGATAACTGGCTCATCAACTTTTGAGACATAGTTGAAGATACCGAATTTTTCCCAGTCTTCTCTATACTCTTCATCAACCACAAAGTCTTTGTAGTGTACTTCATGCGGTGGCGCTTCCAACTGTACATAACCACCAGCGCGGAAGTTTACTTCTTCGCCTTCTGGAATTTTTAGTACCAGCTCTTTAATGAAGGTAGCAACGTTATCGTTAGAGATAACTTCACATTCCCATTTTTGTACATCAAAGAACTCAGGATCGATCTCAATTTTCATGTCTTGCTTAACAGCTACCTGACAAGCTAAGCGCATGTGATTGCGGATTTCACCTTGAGTAAAATATCCTTCTTCGGTGGGCAAAATAGAACCACCACCTTCAATAACGCGGCAACGACACTGCGCACAAGTACCACCACCACCACAAGCTGAAGATAAAAATATACCTTCGCCCGCTAGCGTTTGTAGTAGTTTGCCGCCAGCTGGTGTCACCACATCATTATCGGGATTATCATTAATATGGATAGTGACATCGCCTGAACTGACCAGTCTTGAGCGCGCCGCCAAAATAATAGCGACAAGGCCCATGATGATCAAGGTAAACATAGCAACGCCACCAATCGCCGTAGCGTAATCCATGGTAGGTATCCTTAATCTATGGGGTAGGGGTGAGGGGGCATAATATATGCTGTACCCAAACCTCTACCGAATAAATGAATTAAATAAGTCAAATAGCTAATGAAAGCTTTGAGCTTAGCGGTTTAGATGGACATACCACCGAACGACATAAAGCCGAGCGACATAAGACCAACCGTGATAAAAGTAATACCAAGACCACGCAGCGGTGCTGGAATATCTGAGTATTTTAGCTTTTCACGGATACCCGCCAACGCTGTAATAGCAAGTGCCCAACCGAAGCCTGCACCCACACCATAGACAACAGATTCACCAAAGTTATAGTCACGCTCAACCATAAACAGTACACCACCTAAGATGGCGCAGTTTACGGTGATTAGTGGTAAGAATACCCCAAGCGCGTTATATAGACTCGGTACAAATTTGTCCAAGAACATCTCTAGGATCTGTACGGTGGCTGCAATCAAACCGATATAACTTAGCAATCCTAAGAAGCTCAAGTCGATATCAGGGAAACCTGCCCATGCCAGCGCACCATCTTTTAGGATGAACTGGAATAGTAAATTGTTTAGTGGAACGGTAATTGCCATCACGACAACAACCGCAACACCTAGACCAATCGCTGTAGAAACTTTTTTGGATACGGCCAAAAAAGTACACATGCCTAAGAAGTAGGCAAGCGCCATGTTCTCAATAAAGACTGAGGTTATAAATAAACTAACATAATGTCCCATTAGTGACCGCCTCCATGTGCCATGCCTTTAGACTGCGGCTTCATTACAAACTCAGCTTCTTCAACTTGTTCTGGTTTCCAGATACGGACAACAGCGATGAACAAACCAATGATAAAGAACGCTGATGGTGGTAACAGTAATAGACCGTTTGGTATGTACCAACCGCCATCAGTAACTGGTTGTAGAATCGTAATACCGAACCAAGTACCAGCACCCAATAGCTCACGGATAGTTGCAACGAATAGTAATACTGCTGAGTAACCAAGACCGTTACCAATACCGTCTAAAAAGCTTGGGACTGGTGGGTTGCTCATAGCAAATGCTTCAGCACGGCCCATAACGATACAGTTCGTGATGATCAAACCAACAAAGACAGATAGACCTTTACTGACGTCATAAGCCACTGCTTTTAGTACCTGATCAACCAAGATAACCAACGAAGCAATAATCGTCATCTGTACGATGATACGAATGCTTGATGGAATCTGCTTACGGATAATCGAGATAAAGAAGCTTGAAAATGCTGTTACCAAGGTCAATGCCACACACATGACCATAGCGTTAGCCATGCTGGTGGTGACAGCCAGTGCCGAACAGATACCAAGGATCTGTAGGGCAATAGGGTTATTATCAAAGATAGGCGTGGTTAAAATGCTTTTAGTGTCAGCCATGTTATGCCTCCTTGCCGTTTGCTACTGGTAGCTTGGCTGCCAATTCGGTTTTAGGTTGAGCTGTTAGCTTTGATTGATTTGCTTGCGTGTCTGCACCTTCAACCGTTTGGCCGCTCTTTTCGCGTAGCGTATCTAGATAAGGCTTATACCCTTGCTCGCCTAACCAAAACTGAATCATGTTGCTGACGCCACGGCTAGTCAATGTCGCACCGCTGATGCCATCAACCCAGTTTTCTTTTGGGTTACCAGCTTTGGTTACACCAGTGGCAACGTTACCATTCTCGTCATAAGACTCGATACCGCTCCACTTTGCACGCCATTCTGGCTCTTCGATACGAGCGCCAAGGCCTGGGGTTTCTTTATGCTCGTAGAAACTGATACCTTTGATGGTATTCATGTCACTTTCGAGCGTTAAGAAACCATAGATAGTGCCCCATAGACCGTAGCCCTGAATTGGCAATACAACCGTTTCTGGCTGACCTGCGTCATCATTTTTGACATAGACTTTGGCATATTTTGGCTTACGGCCAATACCAGCAGGATCGTTGTCACCCAAGTCTTCACTTAAAGCTTGGTTTTTTGTCGCTTGACTGGCGTCATAAGCATTACGATCAGGGATGCCAGCAGTTTTTAGCGCATCATCATCGAGATAAGTACCTTCGTTTAAATCAATGATTTTTACTTCAAAGTCTTTAAAACGTTCGGCAACATCATCTGCTGTATCAGACTCAGCGTCATACATATCAGCCGCAACTAAGATGTTTTTGTTACGGTCTAAACGTGCGTTTTCAACTTGCGCAGGCTTTAGACCAACAGCCACTGCTGAGACCAACACTGAACATACCAAGCATAGCGTCAAAGCCACACTGATGGTTTTCGCGTTATTACTTTTGGGCTTGGACATAGCGAACCCTCCGAGCGGTTTGGCGTTTGATATTTGCTTGAGTCACAAAGTAATCAAACAATGGAGCAAATAAGTTGGCGAATAGAATGGCCAGCATGATGCCTTCTGGGAAAGCAGGGTTGATGACACGAATCAATACAGTCATAAAACCAATCAAGATACCGTAAGCCCAGCGGCCTTTGTTTGTATGCGCAGCTGATACTGGATCGGTTGCCATAAATACAGCACCGAAAGCAAAGCCACCGATAACTAAGTGCCAGTAGAACGGCAAGCTCATCATCATGTTGTCTTCAGAGCCAATCATGTTGAATACAAGAGACGTCGCAATCAGACCGACCACACAACCTGCCATAATGCGCCAAGAAGCGATACGCGTCCATAGCAACACTGCCGCACCCATTAGGATAGCTAGCGTCGATACTTCACCGATACTGCCTTGCATGTTGCCTAAGAATGCATCACTCCACGTGATCGCATTACCATAGACGTCGACGAAGTCCTGAGGAACCACACCAAGGGCTGCAAGGCCAAGAGGGGTTGCACCTGAGAAACCATCTACTGCCGTCCATACTGAGTCACCAGACATATAGGCTGGATAAGCAAAGTATAGGAATGCACGACCCGATAGGGCAGGGTTAAGGAAGTTTTTACCAGTACCACCGAACACTTCTTTTGCGACAACCACACCGAAGATAATACCTAGAGCAACTTGCCATAAAGGAATATCAGGTGGTAGACATAATGCAAATAGAACTGAAGTCACAAAGAAACCTTCGTTGACTTCGTGTCCACGGACGACAGCAAAGATAATCTCACAGAGAATACCTACCGCAAACGTCACGATATAAATAGGCAAAAACTGCATCGCACCATAGACGAAGCTTGCCCAGATACTGTCTGGGTTATAGCCTGCCATGCTAGTGATTACAGTACGCCAGCCTTCAGGCTGCAAGCCAAGCTGAGCGATAGCGGTTAGTGCTTGATGACCAATATTGTACATACCCCAAAACATCGCTGGGAAGGTACATAGCCATACGGTAATCATAATACGCTTTAGGTCAATCCCGTCACGTACATGCGATGATGCATAAGTGGTTGAGCTTGGTTGACGTAAGAACGTATCAAACATCTCAAAAATAGCGTAGTACTTTTCGTGTTTGCCGCCTTTGGTGAAAGATGGCTCCATACGATCGAACATATTGTGTAAAAATTTCATCGTGGTTAGCCCTCCAGCTCAATGCGCGTTAAGTTATCACGCAAAATATCACCGAATTCATATTTGCCAGGAGATACAAAGGTGCATAGTGCCAAATCTTCTTCGTCCAGTTCAAGCACGCCCAAATCTACTGCGCTAATGATGTCTTCGACAATCAATGCACGTAGTAATTGAGTTGGTAGGTAATCTTGTGGCATGACTTCTTCATAGACACCGATTGGTACCATCGCTCGTGGTGAGCCGTTACTTGTGGTAGTAAAGTCGTACTTTTTGCCACCAAAGAACTGTGAAATATAGATAGGCAGTTTTGAGAAGCGGTTTTTACCTGGAGTAAAGAAGTGGAACGCAGGACGCTCACGGCCTTCAGTCAATACGCTGATCTGATTGTGAAAACGACCCAGATAGGCGATGTTTTCAAACACTTTGCGACCAGACAATACTGAACCTGAAATGATACGGTTCTCACCAGCAGCCAGCTTACCTTTGGTCAATGCAGTGATATCAGCACCGCGCTCAGTCATAACCAAATGCGGGTTAGTGACAGCAGGTCCTGCTAAGCTCACCATACGGCGCGTATATAGACGACCTGTCGTAAACAATTTACCGATGGCAATCACATCTTGATAACCAATCGTCCATACGGTCACACCGCGGCTGATAGGATGTAAGAAATGAATATGCGTACCAGCAAGACCAGCTGGATGCTTACCAGCAAAACCATGATACTCAGTGACGTTATTCGCTGCAGTTTTTGCAACTGGTGTCAGTTGGGTATCGCCATGATGGCAGACAAAGGTCTTTGGACTAAGCGTAGATAATACAGCAAGTCCATCATTGAACGCTTGTAGCTGCTCATTGATCACAAGCATCGGGTCAAAGGCAAGTGGATTGGTATCCATTGCTGTGACAAAGATAGCATGTGGACGAGCGCCGATTTCGGGTGCGCGGCTATAAGGACGCGTACGGAACGCCGTCCATTCGCCAGAGGCAATCAGTTGGGTTTCAACGACTTCAGAGTCTAGGTCAGCAAGCTGCTGTGAGTCATAGCGCTCAAAGTCTACTTCTTCACCATTTGGGTCGACCGCAATCACAAGACTCTCAAACACTCGACGTTCGCCACGTTTAACAGCGACGACCTTACCGGCAGCAGGGGCAGTGTAGATCACGCCAACACGTTTTTTGTCTTCATAAACGGGCTGACCTTTGGCTACAATGTCACCTTCTTTGACATTCATAGTGGGTTTCATACCCACATAATCATAGCCAACAAGTGCTACATGTGTCGGTTGGTGCTCAGATATCTCGCGGGAGGGTTCACCAGTGATGGGCAAATCCAAACCTTTTTTGATGGTAATCATAAGCGAAAACTTAGTCCATAGTCTAAAACGATACCAGACGTCCTGTTTGGTATATCGGTAGCATGAACATTTGTATCACTTAATAAAGCCTTCAATCGTCTATTTCCTTTATAGTGAAATAGGGATGAAAGCTCTGTGAAGACAATACATGATCATAACTACTAGTAAGAGTATTAACGCTGACCTTAGACTCCTTAACAACACGTTAATGTCTTATTCGAATTACCAAAGTGGCGACTGGCTACCAAGGTGTATGCTAAAACCGTTTCATCGAAATCAATCGCTACAGCACATGGCTAAAAGAGACTGGTTTAAATACAAATGGCTTTATCACACGTTTCATTGAAATTTAAAACTTGTAACACCAGTATGTTTGACCATCTCTCGCTTACGAATACCGTTTAAAGATATTCGATAGAATAAAAGTGTGGCCAAATAACGATCTATTAAGGTAGATGATATACTGGTTAAAAGACAAACTAGCTAAGCAACTGATAAGCAAACCTCGCTTATTATAAGCTGCTATAGTTTTAATCGTAACGGTTTTAATATAGTTAGCTAGTGATAGGGACTTGCAAGACATCTAATTAAGGTTAAATACCGCAGAATCGATGGTTTAGAGACTATTGGTTGAGATTTTTTCAGATAGTCCTTTTTAGCAATTTCTTAGCCAATATTTTATTGGCGTATTGAGCGATTGCTCGATCCATCCTGATCACCATGCTGTATTAGTGAGTTGTAACAACTCAACAAAAAGCGTAACACATGGTTACTATCACATAGAAACAAATAAAAATTTACCTAGGATTATACGCTAAATTGACCTAAAATTGCCAGTCAGTAATAGAATTTAACGATTGTTGGTAGTGATTCTAC
>Ga0208301_1000353_pt1 | contig 13663 bp, 10 predicted proteins | sample 25BtaG_FD_184100 | JGI IMG/M metagenome (GOLD analysis project Ga0208301, IMG submission 184100) | Marine viral communities from Cariaco Basin, Caribbean Sea - 25B_WHOI_OMZ_CsCl (SPAdes) (version 2) | ecosystem: Environmental > Aquatic > Marine > Oceanic | place: Caribbean Sea: Cariaco Basin...
CCTTGGCTGCTCCGGTGGGCTCACCACCGCCGTTGGGGCTCAGGCAGTGCCAGTAGAAGGTATGGTTCCAGACCTGAGCGGCGTTATTGAACAGCGGGCCGCTGGCGCTCTTGATGATGTCTTCCAGGGACTTGTTGGCATCATCAGTACCTTCAACCAGGCCATTGAGCTTGGTGACGTAGGTGTTGTGGTGCTTGCCGTAATGGTATTCCAGAGTTTCTTCGGAGATGTGCGGTTCCAGTGCGTTCTTGGCATATGGAAGTGCGGGAAGTTCAAAAGCCATGAGGTCGTTCTCCCTGGTTTCTCTCAGTATTTCAGGGGTCGTTGATACCCCCGATGAGCGTTTATAGCGCGTTGGTGTTGCAGTGATACTGCGTTACAACAGCACTTGTTTGTAACTCTGCAACCATCAAGTATCGGGCCTGCTTGATTTTTTTCAAGGGCAGCCGGCTAAAACTTTACGCGGGCGCGCCGGCCCCGGATTAACGATGGTCCGGGTTTACACGGCACTCCGGGTCAGTGAGCAGTCCAGTTCCGGGCTGCCGGGCAGGAACTGGGCGACGTTGCGTACCCGCCATTTGAGCTCTTCATAACTGTCTGCCAGCACGTTGACGTGGCCAAGCTTGCGCCCCGGGCGCTCTTCCTTGGCGTAGAGGTGCAGGTGGGCGTATGGCAGCTCGAGTATGCGGTTGATTTCTCCGTGTTCGCCGATGATGTTCACCATACAGCTGAGGCCCCGTGCGGCGGTATTGCCAAGTGGATGGCCGGCAACCGCGCGGATATGGTTCTCGAACTGGCTGGTCATGGCGCCTTCCATGGTCCAGTGGCCCGAGTTATGGACACGGGGGGCCATTTCGTTGGCGACAAGCCCATCTGCGGTTTCAAACAACTCAAGTGCCAGTACGCCGACGTAATCCAGCTCATTGAGCAAGGCGCGGATGTAGCCGTCGGCCTTTTCTTCCAGTTCACGGCTCAGGCTCGGTGCCGGTGCGATGGAGTACCGCAGGATGCCCTCATGGTGGACATTTTCCGCAATGGGGTAAAAAGCGACGTCACCGTCGGTGCCACGTACGGCGATGATCGAGACTTCCCGAGTGAACTCGACAAACTTTTCCACCATCAGGCGGTCGTGTCCGATGGCATTCCAGGCCTGTTCGGCGTCTTCCGGGCTACGCAGGACAGCCTGGCCCTTGCCGTCGTAGCCTTCGGTATTGGACTTGGCGACGACCGGACAGCCAAGCCTTTCCGCTGCCTGGCGCAGGGCGTCCGCGCTGTCGGCCATACGCCACTGGGGGGTGGGTATGCCCAGGTTGCCGAACAACGTCTTTTCAGCTTCCCGGTTCTGGCAAACCTGAAGGGCGCGGGGTACCGGGTGTACCGGCTTGCTCTCAGCGATCCTTTCGGCAATTGCTACGGGCAGGTGTTCGAATTCGTAGGTGACCACGTCCACCCTGGCCAGGAACTCATCCAGGTTGCTGCCTTCCTTGTCGATGATGACCTCACCAACCCCGGCGCTTGGATTGCCGGACATGTCGTAGAAGGTAAAGGTCTTGGCCAGTGGGTAGCCGGCCAGTGCGAGCATTCTTCCCAGTTGGCCTGCGCCTAGTACGCCAATTCTCATTCGGTTTCTCCTGGTAACGTTAACGCTTCGGAGTTCGGGTAGCGAAGTTGGCCTGGTCAGGGTCTCGGGTCCGGGTTGTCCAGGACTGTCTCGGTCTGGGTTGCCCTGAAAGCATCCACCGCTTGACGGACCTGGTTATCAAAGCTGCCGATGATCTGTGCCGCCAGCAGTCCGGCGTTGGTGGCGCCGGCGTTGCCGATGGCCAGGGTGCCTACCGCGACCCCTCCTGGCATCTGGACGATGGACAGCAGGGAGTCCAGGCCGTTCAGGGCCTTTGACTGTACGGGTACGCCCAGGACGGGTAACGATGTCTGGGACGCCACCATACCGGGCAGGTGGGCGGCACCGCCAGCGCCCGCGATGATCACTTTCAGGCCACGGTCCGACGCGCTCTTGGCGTAGTCAAACAGCAGGTCCGGTGTGCGATGGGCGGAAACCACCCGGGTCTCATAGCTGACGCCCAGTTTGTCGAGCATTTGGGCGGCATGTTCCATGGTGGGCCAGTCCGATTTGGAGCCCATGATGATGCCTACCAGCGGTTGCATAGTGGTGTCCCCGGCAATGAAGGTGTCGGCAGCGGGTATGCTGGCTTTTTATCCGGCTGGCTTGCCAGGTGCGTTGCCGGATTGGGCCAGGCCCGTCGTCGGGAAAGCCCGCCATTTTAGGATCTGACTGTTCGCCATGCAAACCGATCCGACAGGTTTCGATGTTGCTGGCCGGTTGGTCATGGTGCACGGGAGCCGATATGATCACACGCCATTGTATAGTTATGTTTCCAGCATGCGTGCAGTTGACTGATCCAGGAGACGTTATGGATTCGATTCGCCCCGATGAAGATGAGCTTCGCGCCCGGGAGCCGATTACCGGGAAGGGTGGCAAGGCGACAGTTCCGCCAGGGGAGGGTAAGCACCCCAAGGGTGGACGTAATGGTGGCACCCCTCCACCGCCTCGCAAGGTCGAAGGCTCCGGCGGTTCCGGCCGTGGGGTCACCTGGTTACTGGTGTTGCTGTTGTTGGTCAGTGCCGGTGTTGCCGGCTGGTTTGGCTGGCATATGCAGCAGAAGCTCTCTGCAATGGAAAATCAATTGGAAGAGGCCGATTACTGGAGCCGGCAAAGCAAGCTGGCGCTGGCGCGGTTCGAGGGGGACCTGTCCGAGACCGGGGAGAACCTGGAGGAGACGGGGTCGTCCATGGAGGAGCGATTGACAGAGGTTGGCCAGACACTGGGAGAGGTCAATGACGAAATTCGCAAACTCTGGGTTCTGGCCAATGACAAGAACCGGCCCCGGATCGAGGCGCTTGGGGAGCAGCAGGAAGCATTGAGCGGGCGCCTGGAAACCCTGGCCACCGGCTTGTCCGATACGAAGGCATCGGTCGTTACGGTGACGGATGAACTCGATAGCCTCGGCGGCACGGTTGAACAGGCCGGACAACGCCAGGCGGAGCTGGCGACGTCGGTGGAAACGCTGGAACAGGGCATCGGTGATGTCCAGCAGCGGGTAGCGTCCCTGGTGAATGACCTGGAGGGCGTTGATGAAAGGGTGAATCAGCAGTTGACCCGGTTCCGCCAGGAACAGTCCCTGACCATAGAGGGGCTTGAAAGCCGAATACAGTCCCTGGAGTCCGGGGACGGCCGGGTGGCTGAGCTCAGCCGGCAGTTGTCGGCCACTCGCAGCCGGCTCAGTGAGGCGGAGCAGACGCTGGAATCGGTGGACGCTTCCCGGGCCCAGCTGACGTCGCGGCTCGTCCGTTTGCAACAGCAGGTTGACCAGCTCAGGGCACAATAGAGGAGTTCGTGTAAATCACGGAATTGGTTGGAAATTAGACGGCTTCAGAGGTGGTGGAAAAAATTCATGGAAATTTCCCGGAAACATTTGACACCGCCTCAGAAATACTTAAAATGCGCGTCTCACTTGGTTGATGAACACGGCGACACGCCGGCAACGTCAACCGGGTGACCCGGAGATGGGTGGTTAGCTCAGCTGGGAGAGCATCGCCCTTACAAGGCGAGGGTCGCAGGTTCGATCCCTGCACCACCCACCATTTTCCGGACTGCTGGCTAACCCCGGTCAGCAGTGGTTGGCAGAAAGGCACCGGTCTTTTTGTTGACGATGCGGAGCGGTAGTTCAGCTGGTTAGAATACCGGCCTGTCACGCCGGGGGTCGCGGGTTCGAGTCCCGTCCGCTCCGCCATTTTTCCTTCCCGGGTGGTTAGCTCAGCTGGGAGAGCATCGCCCTTACAAGGCGAGGGTCGCAGGTTCGATCCCTGCACCACCCACCATTTTTACTGCTTCTTATTTTCGGATTTCGTGGCGCCCGTGACCGGGTTGTTCGCGTTTCTGGCTTACTCGTCGTTACCCCTCGTTACTGGATCTTACAATTTTCCCGTCATTGATGACCTGAACGACGACTTTGTTCACAAAGTCAGCCGCAATCATTTTGTAAAATAATGAAAAATCAACCAGCAGTAGACGGAGCCGTATAGATGCATTCAGCCAGTCCGGGATTTTCAGGGGCTGCCTTTGCCGCTTTATTTAGTGTAATCGTACTGGCCGGGTGCGGGGGCGGCGGCTCCAGCGCCAGTTCCGGAACGGCTAACGAATCCTATGTCGCGGAGGCCAACAGCTCCGGTGGCGAGGCGGTGTATCTTAGCTGGCTGGCACCCGCACAGCGGGTTAACGGCGAGCAGCTCAGCTACCAGACCGATATCGATGGCTACATCGTACGGTATGGGCAGAGTCCGTCGGAGTTGGACCAGCAGGCAGTGGTTGATTGTGAGGTGCTTGAATGTGGCTACAATGTCAACGGACTGTCATCCGGCACCTGGTACTTCGCTGTGCAAACGGTTGACAGTAACGGTCTGATCAGCGCGCCCAGTGCACCGGTGTCACGGACTCTCTAATTCCCTCTGCCATCCCGGCTTTCGTCGGGATGATCGGCCACCGGTAATTTGAGCGTGAAGGCCGATCCCTCGCCTTCCTTCGATTCAACGGCAATCTCGCCCTTGTGCTTTTCCACCACGACGCTTACGAAAGACAGCCCGAGACCGACGCCGTGCTTGCCAGCGAGTTCGCTGCTTTTCTGGCGCTGGAAGCGATCGAACAGTGTTGGCAGTTCTGAGGCTGCGATTCCTGGCCCCTCGTCGGTCACGGTCAGGCAGGCCTGGTGGCCGGCGCGGAATACCTGCATGGTCACTGCAGTACCCGGTTCCGAGTACTGGACCGCATTGGTCAGCAGGTTGATGACCGCCCTTTCCAGAAGCTCCGCATTGCCTCTGAGCCACAGGTCATCGTTCCCCAGCAGGACCAGCTTGATGCTCTTCTCCAGCGCCTGCTCACTGACACTGTCACGGGCGTTCTCGACAATCGACAGGAACTCACAGTCGTAGAACCGCGTTTCGGTCAGCTGTTCCGCCCGGGCCAGCTGTACGAATTCTTCCGCGAGATGGTAACTGCGACGGGCCAGCTTGCGGAGCTGGTCCAGTTGCTCGGCCTGGACCTCACCGGGGCGACGCTTCAGCTGTTCGATCAATGCCAGCTGGGAAACCAGCGGGGAGCGGACGTCGTGGGAGATAAAGTCGATGGCCTCCCGGTGCTGGCGCTGCTGTTCCCGAAGTTCAGAGATGTCAGAGATGTTGGCGATAATGCCGTTCTGGTTGCTGTCCGGCAGCAGGAAGGGCGCAAAGTGGATCAGGAAGTCCCTCCCGTGCAGGCGCAGATCCACGGTACGGCTTTGTTGCTGGGTCAGGGTGTCAGCCAGGGTTTCAGCCCAGCCAGGATTGCGGGGGTCGTGGCCCTGAAGCAGCGTTGCCAGTGACATACTCTGCAGGCTTGGCTGGGGCTCGTTGAACCAGCGGGGAACGTGGCTGTTAGCGAACAGGATCAGGCCCAGCGGGTCGGTCACAATAATGCCGTCGGGCATGTGTTCGAAGCTGCGCCAGATAAAACCCTGTATATGATTGAGTTTCTGGGTCGCTTCCTGCGCGCGGTTAATCCGTGTGGAAAGGTTCTCACGGATCACCGCTACCGGTTCCCGATCCGGTGCCTGGAGGGTGAGTCGTCCCAGATAACGTTCCGCTGCCGCACCAGCAAGGCCAGGTGGCAGTAACAGGGCTAGGCGATAGCGGTTATCTCCCCGGGTCAGCGTAATCCGGCTGACGCCCTGGTCGTGGTGCCAGGTGCCGGGCGAGCCTTGCCAGCCCGGATGACGATCTTCAGGGCGCAGGTTGTGTTGCTCCAGCACTTGGTTGTCTTCCATTAACAGCCAGCCGTCCGGGGTCAGCAGCGCCCGCAGGTTGGCGAGGATCTGCCGCGGGCTGCGGCTCCAGGTAGCTGGCAGGTGGAGCAGGTTACCCCGTTCCAGTTGGTCTATCTGCTGATTGAGGAAGTGGTTGGCCAGCGACAGCCGGCGTGCACTCCAGAGCGGGAATGCGATGACCACTACCAGCAGGGCATGGGCTATGGGTACCCAGAGGTTCAGCACAAGCAGGGTTGTTACTGCCCCGGTGACAATGGCCGTGAACATCAGGCAGGAAAACACGAAGGTGCCGCTGGGGCGCAACCGGGGCAGTACCAGAACCACCATCAGTACGGTCAGCAGTGACAGCCCTGCCATCCAGTATCGGGGCGCCTCCCTGATGAGCTCCCCACGCTGGGCAGCAGCCAGGGCGTTGGCATGGAATTCAACCCCGGACATGGGCTGGGCCAGTCCGGAGAATGGGGTCGGCAACACGTCGCCGAAGCCTGCGGCAGTGGCGCCAACCAATACGGTCTTGCCGTCCAGCCAGGGGTGGCCGGCAGGGTTGTCCAGCAAGTCACTGTACGACAGGGTGGTATAGGCCCCGCTTCGACCGGCCAGTGGGACCCGCCTGAACTCACGGCGTACGTTAACGTATGGGGGTGCCTGTTGTTCCGGGAAGGCAGTGGGCCCCCGGGATGGTTCACTGGCTCCTGCCTGTAATGCCATGGCTGGCCAGAGACTGTTGCCAAGGCCATTATAGAGATACAGCCCGCGGGCGATACCATCGGAGTCCAGTTCAACATGGGCGTGGCCGAGAGCAAAGGCGGCAGTGGCCAGGGTTGGAGTGGGCAGTTGCTCCCGGAAAAGGTCTGATTGACTGCCCGGTGCAAGGTAAAGCGGCAGAATGACACCACCGTGCTCGCGCATGGCGTCAGCCAGCACCGGGTCATCCGTTGTTGGTTCCGGAAAGAGGATATCCATCACGATGCGGTTCGCGCCGGCCGCCGTCAGGTTACGGATCAGACGGGCGTGTACTGCCCGGGGCCAGGGCCAGGGGCCGATTTCTGACAGGCTGTTCTCGTCAATGGCGACGATGACCACATCTTCGGAGCTGGCAGGGGGGAAGGCGGTCACGAGCGTGTCATACAGCCAGTTGTCGAGCCGCTGGGGCAGGGTGCTCAGCTGGAGCAGCAGCAGGATGCCGATGAGGGGCAGGGCTAGCGTCCAGGCTGAATGTCTGGTGATAAACCAATCCCTCTTCATGGGGCCTGCTGTGGTGCGTGGTGGATTCGGGCACTGCCAGTTTCCGGAAGTCCCGTCAGACAGTCGCCTTATTCTACATATAATTCTCTGCCAGGGCCCCACCGGCCCGCCATTGGACCTTCGGACACCGCCCGTAGCCGGACAAAATACCTCCTTCCGGGAATCAGGCGCAAGGCTGCGGTGGTGTCGTCCACGGTGGCCTCCTTGATTACGTCTTCGAACGCGGGGTCTTCAGAGAGCTGTAACAGATAGCCTGAAGCCTGGTCGATGGTTTCCCAGAAAATGCGCACTTGCCGATCCATGTAATTGGCGCTGAGTACGCGAACCGGCTCCAGGGTTCCATTGATCGTCAGTGCCCGGGCTTCGCTGGTGGCGACAGAGCTACCACCTGCCTCAGTGACCACACGCCAGTAATAGGCGCCGGCGTCCAGGGAGCGGTCAGGCGTGGCGATTTCTCGCTGGCTCCAGTCGCTGCTGGCCGCCAGGTTGGTAAAGTCAGGGTCCTGCGCTATTTCCACACGCGCCCGTTCGCTGTCGCCCTGGTAGCGCCACCGAAAGCGGGGCAGGTCGGTATCGAGCCGGGCATTTGCCGCGGGTTCGACCAGCTCAGCGGCGCGTGCAGAAAGGTCCACCTGCAGGTTTGCGCTGGCGGGCATGCCCTGGGTGCCTCCTGCTGAGAGAGAGGCTATTTCCAGGCGATAGTTACCGTTATCCAGGTCGGTCAGGGTCAGCTGGTTACCGCGGACCTGTTCACGGCGAACCCATTGTCCGGATTCATCGTCCACAATATCGACCTGGTACCGGTCGCCACTGCCGGGTTGCCAGCTAATGGTGCCGGGCAGGCTAGTGAGGGTGCCGGGCAGTTCAGCGAGCTTTGGTGCCGGCGGTAGTCGGCGAATCACAAGGTCGGTGGGACCGGAACTGCTCACAGAGGCGGCAAAGCCAGCCGGAATTTCCCGGGTGGCACCGGGCCGGCCAAACTCCACCCGACCTTCGGTAACCTGCAAATGGCTACCCTGACGGTCGGTTTGCAGGGAGAATGCCGTACCCCTGACAGCGGCAATGGCCGAAGGGGTTTCAATCTCGAACCTGGCCCCCTCCTCGATCAGGGGATTGACCCGATTACTGAGTCCACCTCGCTCAAGGCGCATGCGGGTATCGGTCATGCCGGTCCGGCCATAGCGAGTAAGGCGGTTGAACACAACGGAGCTGGACGGGTTGATGCGAACGCTGGAGCCATCTGCCAGCTCTACGCTAACCACACCATCGCGGGTAATGATGGTGTCGCCGGCCCGGATGATGTCGCCGCCGCCAAGCCGGCGCAGCGAGCCACCACTGGACGAGCGCACCTGGGCATGGCCGCTGACGGCGATCACCCGCGCAGGCTCTGGCTGCTGGCGCAGCCAGGCAATAGGGATACGTACGCGGTCGCCTTGCCGGAAGTGGCTGGATGAGGATGCGCCGTTGTAGCTGGCCAGCTGGCGGCCGGACACGTCGGCCCGGAGCAGCTCGCGGGCCACCCGGTCAAAGCTCTCACCGGGTTTCAGCGTGTAGGTCCACTCACTGCTGCCGCTGACGACACCCGGGGCCCGGGCCGAAGAGCCTTTGGTGACGGCAAGCTCGGCGCTTACCACTGCAGGCATCGCGGCTGACAGCAATGCCATGGCACACACCATGGCCAGGGCCGCGCGAACTCGTCGAATCATGTCGGCTACGGAATGCAACAGCAGCTTCCTGTATCAGGCGGTAGTGGGTTCTTCTTCGGCGGTGGCTTCGGACATGGATTCAAGACGGTAGCCCCGCTGATAGATGGTCTTGATCCTGAACCCATTGTCAGGGTTCAGGCCCAGCCTGCGGCGAAGTCGGCTCATGTGGGTATCGACTGTGCGAGTGTTGATATCCCGGGTCAGCCCCCAGACCCGTTCCAGGAGCATTTCCCGGGTCAGTAACCGACCCTGGTTCTGGAAGAGGAACAGGGTCAGGTCGAAATCCTTGTCGGTCAGGGTGAGCAACTCGCCGTGCAAAGTGATGGTGCGACGGCTGGTATTGACCACGAACGGTCCGTAGTGCAGCTCTTCCTTGTCGGCGTCGGGGTTGGAGCGCCGGGCCAGGGCGTTGATGCGGGCAATCAGTTCTGCAGGCCGAGCGGGCTTGGCCAGGTAGTCATCGGCGCCGGCGTCCAGGGCCTGCACGATGTCCTGCTCACTGTCCCGTTGGGTCAGGAATACCACGGGAACTGGCCAGTTGAGCTGGGAGCGGATGTCCCGCAGCACGTCCAGACCTGTCATGTCGGGGATCTGCCAGTCCAGGATCATCAGGTCATAGCTGCGGTGCAGGGCTGCGCTGATAAACGCCTGGCCGGTAGGGAAACTGTCACAGGGATGGCCCTGGTCAGCCAGAATCTGTTGTACATGCTGAGCCTGTTCATGCTCGTCTTCAAGCAGGGCTATTCGCATGGTCTGTCTCCTGGGGGATGCCAAGCCGCATGGTGCGGGTGTCACTTAAACGACCGTTTATATCACAATATTGTGTCAAATCTCTGCGCACACTTCAGTGTCATTGTGTTTGATTTAGGTAACTCTTACGCCGGTCTGCCGGAAGCGAGGAGCCATTACCGGGCCGGCGGACGCCTGACCGCCACCGGGCTGCCGTTGTCGTCGTTCACTGTTTGTCGGCAGGAAGGGAAATTACTGCAGCCCCAGAACCAACCGCGGTGACTTTTTCTGCGCACGAGGGGTGCGTAGCAGGCGGGGCAGGGCCAGGGGCGCTGACTGGTGCCGTCCTGGGGGGCGCTGTCTTCCAGCGGCCGGGTACCGTTGCAATCCGGGAAGCGGGTGCAGGCATGGAAGCGGCCAAACTTGCCCTCGCGGACGCGCATGGGCGCGCGGCACTTCGGGCAGTGGATGCCATCCGAGTCGGCCTGTGGAAGTGTTTCTGTACTGGTACCGGTGGACGTCTTCACCGGACTGCTGGCCGGTTGCCGGATAAAACCGCTGATCTGGCCCTTTAGTTCCTCAAGGAACTGTCGAGGGTCGCCGTCCCCTGCGCGGATCTGCTCCAGGGTCGCTTCCCACAGGGCGGTCATGTCCGGTTCGCTGATGGCCTCGGGCAATGCATGGATCAGGCTTTGGCCTTTCTCCGTGGCACGTATATGGCGCCCTTCCCGGAACAGGTAATCGCGGCGGAAGAGGGTTTCGATGATGGCCGCCCGGGTGGCTTCGGTGCCCAGTCCATCTGTCTCCCGCAGGGTTTTTCGCAACTGCGGGTCGCTGACGAAGCGGGCAATGTTGGTCATGGCCGCCAGCAAAGTTGCATCGGTGAAATGCTGGGGTGGCTGTGTCAGGCGCTCCTTGATTGTGCTGTCGATACAGGTCACATCATCACCCGGCTCAAGCCGTGGCAGGGGCTTTCTCGGGGCCTCGGCGGAGGTTTTCGAGGAGCGTTGCCGGGGTTCCAGTAATTTCCAGCCGGGTTCGAGCAGGGCGGTTTCGGTGGCGCGGAAACGATGGTCGCTGATGGCCAGGTCCAGCCGCCCTTCCCGGTGAACTGCGTCGGGCATGAACTGCATCAGGTAATAGCGAGCCACCAGGTTGTAGACGCTGCGCTCCTGCTGGCTCAGCTGTCCCGCCGGGCGGGCCCGGAGTGTGGGGATGATGGCGTGGTGGGCGTCGACCTTGCTGTCGTTCCAGGCCGCCGAGCGGCGATCCAGGTTCACCCCACTGGCCGTGTCGGCAAGGCTGTCATCCACTTTAGCAATGGCCTGGCATACTCCCGCGGCCTGCTCCAGGTGCCCCTCCGGCAGATAGCGGGAATCGGAACGTGGGTAGGTGATCAGTTGGTGCTTTTCGTACAGGCTCTGGGCGGTGTCCAGTACCGCCTTGGCGCCCATCCCGAACGCCTTTCCCGCCTCGATTTGCAGGGCAGAGAGCGACAGGGGCAGGGGTGCGGTTTCCTTCCGGTCCCGGAAACGGGCCGCGGTGATACGACCGGGGCGGCCATTTACCGCATTGGCGATGTCTTCCGCCACCTCCCGGTCAAGTAACCGGTCTTCATCGTCCAGGAATTCCTGCTGATTCTCCGATGGTAACCAGCGGGCCTCGAAATCCTGGTCCGGGGCTTCATCGCCGGAAGGGCGTGCGGTTATTGTCAGCCGGTACCAGGGCTTTGGTTCGAAGTTGGCGATGGTGTCGTCCCGGTGAACGACCAGCCCAAGCACCGGGGTCTGCACCCGACCCACTGAATAGACGCCGTCAGCGCCCTGTTGCCGGTAACTCAGGGTGTAGTAGCGGGTGAGGTTGATGCCGTATAGCCAGTCAGCGCGCTGTCGGGCCAGGGCTGAGTGCGAAAGCCGCCGGAAATCCCGGTTATCTCGCGGGGCTGCCAGCGCCTTGCGCACCGCATCCCGGTTCAGGTCGTTGATCAGCACCCGTTGGACCGGGCAGCGAACATTGAAGTACCGCAGTACTTCATCCACAAGTAACTGGCCTTCCCGGTCCGGATCGCCGGCGTGGTAGATGAGCTCGGCCTTGCGAACCAGGCCTTCCAGCACCCCAAGCTGCTTTGCCACACTGTCCCTGGGAGCCAGTTGCCATTGGTCCGGGAAGACCGGAAGATCCGCCATGCGCCAGGATTTCCAGCGCGGATCGTAGCTGGCCGGTTCGGCGGGCTCCAGCAGGTGGCCAATGCACCAGCTGACGATGACTGCCTGCTCGCCGTCACCGCACCTGAGCCAGCCAGGACCCTTCTTTAGCGGGCCAGGCAGGGCATCGGCGATGGCGCGGCCCAGGCTGGGTTTTTCGGCGATATAGAGGCGCATGGCGTGTGGCGGCATCCGGGGTTGTCAGGGAGTCGCAAGATGGCGTCTGGCGAAGCCCCTGTCAAGACAGCATACAGGGTGTAAACTGATGGCAAGTCAGAATGTTGATTCCATCAACAGGAACAGGCAATTCCAACCAGAAAGGCACCGATATGCGATTACAGCAGTCGATTGAACAGAAACTGGGCGAACGTTTCGAAGGCGGTCACCTGACCGTGGAAAACGAAAGCCATATGCACAGCGTGCCGCCGAACTCCGAAACACACTTCAAGGTGACGCTGATTTCGGACCAGTTTGAAGGCCAGTCAAAGGTGCGCCGTCACCAGGCCGTCTATCAGGCACTGGCTGACGAGATGCAGGGGGGTGTCCATGCCCTGGCGTTACATCTCTATACTCCCCGGGAATGGGAGGCCAGCGGTGGCCAGGTACCCGCGTCGCCCAACTGTATGGGTGGTTCGAAAAGGGAGCAGGCATCATGAGTCAGTTTTTCCAGATTCACCCGGAAACCCCGCAAAAACGGCTGATCAAGCAGGCGGTGGACATCCTCCGCCAGGGTGGTGTGATCGTCTATCCCACCGATTCCGGTTACGCTATTGGCTGTCACCTGGGGGACAAGCAGGCGGCCGATCGCATCAAGCGCATCCGCAAGCTCGATGACAAGCACAATTTCACACTGGTGTGCCGGGATCTTTCAGATGTCGGCGTCTACGCGAAAGTGGACAATACCCAGTACCGGCTGCTCAAGACCTTCACCCCCGGCCCTTACACCTTCATCCTTGATGCCACCAGTGAAGTACCGCGCCGGTTGCTTCACCCCAAGCGTCGCACCATCGGTCTGCGGGTGCCGGACAATGCCATCGTCCAGGCGCTGCTTGGTGAGCTGGGTGAGCCTATCATGAGTAGCACCCTGATCCTGCCGGGGGAGGAAAACCCGATGACGGATCCGGAAGAGATCCGGGATGCGCTGGAGCATGAACTGGAGCTGATCATCGATGGCGGCTTCTGTGGCATGGAGCCAACCACGGTTGTCAACATGACCGGTGCGGTGCCAGAGGTTACCCGCGTCGGCAAGGGAGACCCGGAACCTTTCCGGGTCGATTGACCGAGGCGCGGATCAGGCCCGGGCGTTCAGCCGGAAGGCATAGCCCCGGGTCGTCTCTGATACTCGTCCGTCGTTGCTGGCGAAGGTCTTGCGAATACTGTCATAGCGGTGCACAAGGTCCTGCAGGCCGTTGAACTGCTGATTGTCGCTGACCAGGGTGTCCAGAACGGTATTGCTGGTGCCATAGGCCCGGTTCAGTTTCAGGGCGGTGTCCACGAATGCCAGGGTCGGTTCATTGACGCTCAGGCGCTTGAGGGTGTCCCGAAACTCCCGGCTGTTGTTGAGGTCCTGCTCGATGCGCTGGCGGGGCTGCTCAGGCATGCGCCCCTGTATGCTTACCTCTCCGGATGATGTGCGGGACACGGCAATCTGGGTGGTGGGCTGCATACCGTATTCGGCAAGCTTGTGCCGCAAGGTTTCCCTGACATAGGCAATATCCTGCCCGACCTGCTGACGGTATTCAGTCACCGACAGCCGCCCCGTCTTGGTTCCAGGCTGTCCCCCGGTGAGGGTGAAACGGTCATCATTCGTTCCGTTGTGATCGGCGCCCCGGGGCTGCTCCGCCTTGCCAGTGGCGGCGGGCCGGGCATCTTCGTTGCGACGGGTTGCCGCCACTGGCAAGGC
>Ga0208301_1000362_pt1 | contig 13514 bp, 11 predicted proteins | sample 25BtaG_FD_184100 | JGI IMG/M metagenome (GOLD analysis project Ga0208301, IMG submission 184100) | Marine viral communities from Cariaco Basin, Caribbean Sea - 25B_WHOI_OMZ_CsCl (SPAdes) (version 2) | ecosystem: Environmental > Aquatic > Marine > Oceanic | place: Caribbean Sea: Cariaco Basin...
GTGCATCATACCATCGCCTGGTTTGGATTCTTTTTTGACCTGTTGATCATTCCTTTACTGCTCTGGAAACGCACCCGGATTTTCGCATTTTTGGCTGCCGTATTTTTCCATCTCTTCAACAGCTTTATTTTCCACATTGGGATTTTCCCCTATCTGGCTCTTGCTTTCACCATCTTCTTTTTTTCTACGGAAAATATCAACAGGTATTTTTTATGGAAAAAGCCACATTATTCCGCAGCTGAAGTAGAAGTTCCCAAGAACCGGAATTTGATCATAGGTTTTATGGCAATTTGGCTGCTGGTGCAGGCAGCGTTACCCGTAAGGCACTGGTTCTTCAAAGATGATGTACTATGGACAGAAGAAGGTCATCGTCTTAGCTGGCGTATGATGTTGAGGTCAAAATCTGGACACATCCGCTACAAGGTGGTAGATAAAGCCAAGCCAAGCGATACCACTTATGTGCAAATTAAAAAATACCTTTCTTCAAAGCAACAGCGGGCTTTAGCCTCAAAACCCGATATGATCTGGCAGTTTGCCCAGCGGCTCGAAAAAGAATATGAACTTGAAGGGAAAGAGGTGGAGATCTATGTAGATAGTAAGGTGAGCGTAAACAGAAGGCCTTATAAACAATTTATTGATCCCACTGTCGACCTTGCAGCCGAAGAATGGAATCACTTTGGGCATCATGACTGGATATTGCCTTTTGTTGATGATAAAGAATAAGGTGCATTCCTGCGCGGGTAATTAAAATAAAATTTGATCTGCCATTAATATAACCGGAGCTCACAAAGCGAATTCAGTGGCCCCGGTAATATTTCGGCTTTAATTCTTTTTATATTAAGCAGATACAGCCTCTCTGATCAAGGCAGCTAGTTCTTTCTGAATTTCCAGGCCTTTGTTCGAGTTGTACCATTGCTGAATTTCCTCCTTTATTTTATCTGCTTCGGCGTTCTCAGCTTTTAACCTTTCAAACAATTTTACGCATTCCAGGGGCCGTGGGCCCCAAACGTTAAGATCTTCGCCACGTTCATCTTTAATGATAAGCTTTGGTATAGAGAGCGTGCCGTTGGTGCGGTAATTTTCAATCCTGTGAGGCGCACTGTCCCTAAGTTCGTACGAGACGCTTACAAGAGGATTTTCACGGCCCGCAAGTTCAAGAAACGGGGTGATATGTGCCGCGTCTCCACACCAGGGTTCAGTGATAACAATCCATTGCTGGGGCTCATAGATTTGCTGAAGTGCATTCCTCAGCTCTTCTGTTATTTCTCCCGTTTTTAACCATCGGTTCATACGAGACCAGTTCAGTTTAGTGTAATTGAGATAATCGGGGTTATCGTAAGGCGCGTTCTGCTGCTCTAAAGGCGTATTTTTTATAGTTTCAAAATAACTGTGGTATTGCTTAAAGTCCATATTTTCAGGCGTATATTAAGATGATTTCAATTTAATTTACAGGTCGATTCCCGTGACTAAAAGATACTAAAATTAATAGGTGGGTTTGTATAGGAATGGGGAATGATTTAAACAGAATTGCAATTTTTTTCAGTCCTGGCAGGGGCTTCATCAACTTCTGTGGAGACAGCGAACATTTTTGTCATCTCTCTGGCTGGAAGATCAATTGTTTACAGGGCTTTTGTTACTTTTGCTTTTCTGGCGGAAGAAATACGCTTGCGCAAATCCAAATATTAGATCTATGTTACAGGTAGCCAATATCAGGGCCAACAAGGAGGCATATGTAAAAGCCTTGAAAAAGAGAAATTTTGATGCTGAAGAAGTTTTTGCTGAAGTGCTTGAACTGGACGAGACCCGCCGTTCAACCCAGGCAGAGCTGGATGAGAAGTTAGCCGAATCGAACAGGCTTTCAAAGGAAATTGGAATGCTTTTCAAGACCGGTGAACATCTGAAGGCAAACCAGCTGAAGCAACAAACTTCAGATTTGAAGGAGACTACTAAAGAGCTTTCCGAAAAGCTGGCGGCTACAACCATGGCCCTCAATAAACAGCTGTATAATATTCCCAATATCCCAAATGAACTCGTGCCGGCTGGTGCTTCCGAAGAAGATAATGTTGAGGTCTTTAATGAAGGAGAAGTGCCGCAACTTGGTGCAGATGCTTTGCCTCACTGGGAACTGGCAAAAAAATATGACATCATAGATTTTGAACTTGGTAACAAAATTACCGGCGCCGGATTTCCTGTTTACAAAGGAAAAGGTGCACGCCTGCAACGGGCATTGATCGCGTACTTTTTAGACAAAAACGTGGCGGCAGGATATACCGAGTACCAAATGCCGCTTATGGTAAATGAAGCTTCGGGGTATGGCACAGGTCAGTTGCCCGATAAAGAAGGGCAAATGTACCATGTCACCGAAGATAATCTATACCTTATTCCAACGGCCGAAGTTCCTATTACGAATATGTTTAGGGATAACATGCTTTCAGAAAACGATCTTCCCATTGCCTGTACCGGTTATACGCCGTGCTTTAGAAGGGAAGCAGGTTCTTACGGGGCACACGTGCGCGGTCTTAACCGCCTGCACCAGTTCGATAAAGTGGAGATTGTAAGGATCGAAAAACCTGAGAATTCTTTTGCTGCATTAGATCAAATGGTAGAGCAGATCAAGGATATCCTCAGGGATCTAAAGTTGCCTTACCGCATTCTTAGGTTATGTGGTGGTGATCTTGGGTTTACATCGGTGCTGACTTACGACTTTGAAGTATTTTCAACCGCACAGGATCGCTGGCTGGAGATAAGCTCCTGTTCAAATTTTGAGACTTTCCAGGCCAACCGGTTAAAGTTGAGGTATAAATCGGCCGATGGTTCCAAGCAACTGGCGCACACCCTTAACGGTAGTGCCCTTGCCTTACCTCGTGTATTGGCGGGAATTCTTGAAAACTATCAGACCCCTGCAGGTATAAAAGTGCCCGATGTGTTGGTGCCTTATACCGGTTTTGACATGATTAATTAAAAGAAGTGTTCATAATATTATGAGACCTCACAGGTTTTTGAAACCTGTGAGGTCTTTGCTTTTAATAGAATAAATCCCTCACTTTCAGGTGCTAAAAAAGGCATTTTATTATCTTTACTCAAAACAGTTGCGGATGCGTTTCCTTTATTTTCTTCTCATCCTTCTTTGCGCCCATTTTTCAGGTTTTGCACAATCTGAGCAATTGGCGCGTAATTATTTTGACAGGGGCGAATTTGAAAAAGCAGAGAATATCTATGAGAAACTCCTCGATTTGGAGCCGCAAAATGCCTCCTTTTTCTACGGACTCATTGCCACATATCAACAACTTGAAAAATATTCAGAAGCAGAAAGACTGCTGAAAGAAAAGGTGAACAACACTGCCAATGCGCCTCATTACCTTGTGGAGCTGGGCCACAATCTTGAATTGCAGGGAAAATCATCTCAAGCCCTTAAATTCTATGAAGAAGCTTTAAGAGCTATTGAGTCGAGACCTAACTATGCTTTTCCTATTGCCCGTGCTTTTGAAAAGTACAGCAAACTCGATAAGGCTGTCACAGCTTATGAGCTGGGCATGAAGATGAACCCCAATGCCGAATACAACATCCAGCTCGCACGACTTTACGGCGAACAGGGTGAGATTGAAAAGATGTTTAGCAATTATATTGATGTACTGGGCAACAACCCCGATTTGCTGCCGGGCGTGAGCCGTATTTATGGAGAGTTCATTACCGATGATCCCACTAATGTGGCCAACATCACCTTCAGGAAGTTACTGCTGAAAAAACTTCAGGAAGACCAGAATATCCTTTTCAACAACATGTTGAGCTGGTTGTTCATTCAGCAAAAAGAATATCAGAAGGCTTTTCAGCAGGAGAAAGCCATCTATCGCAGGTCAAATGAAGGTTTGGGGGCAATCTTAAGGCTTACGGTTATGGCGAGGGAAGAAGGGCAATTCGAAACAGCTCTTGAAGTACTCGATTTTATTATTGCTGAAGCCCCAAACCAGGACTTAAAACTACAGGCGTACCAACTGCGGTTAAACATTCTTCAGGAAACACTTCCGAAGAAAAACTATTCCGAAATAGATGAGGCTTATAATGCCCTTTTTGACACCTATGGGAGTGGACCGGCAATGTTGTCGCTGTTCATAGATTACGCTAATTTTCTTGCATTTAAACAGGCTGAGGTCGCAAAAGCAGAAAAGGTACTCCGGGATTTTCTCGATAGTGACCTGAAGAAGTTTGAAGAAGCCGCCTTAAAAATGGCCCTGGCCGATATTCTCGTGCTCGATGAGAAGTTCAATCAGGCTTTGATCTATTACTCGCAGGTGCAAAACCTGGTAGAAAATGATGTCATTGCACAAATGGCTAGGTTTAAGGTGGCAAAAACCAGCTACTACAAAGGAGATTTTGATTGGGCCACCATTCAGCTGGATGTCCTAAAATCGGCTACATCACAATTGATTGCAAACGACGCTATGGAACTTAGCCTTTTAATAAGTGAAAACTCCCTTGAAGATTCCACACAGGCTGCACTCAAAAAATATGCGCGGGCCGATTTGCTGGCCTTTCAGGAACGGGAAGAAAAGGCCATACAATTGTTAGACACTGTTTTAACCGGCCATAAAGGGGAAGATATAGAAGATGATGCCCTTTTAAAGCAGGCGAAGTTGTATGAAAAAATGGCGCAGTACCAAAAAGCCGAAGAAAATTACCTTAGCCTTATAGCGCATTATCAGAATGGTGTTCTGGGAGACAACGCCCATTACTATCTGGCCGAACTCTACGCCCAAAAGCTGGACCAGCCCGAAAAGGCGCAGGAGTTTTATGAAAAAATTATCTTTAATTACGCCGATAGTATTTACTTTGTAGATGCCCGAAAAAAATTCAGGCAACTTCGGGGAGATGAAATTGAATAAGTCTTTTATTAAGGCCATAATCCTCCCTTTTTCTAAAGAAGCTACAGTATATGTATATCTACAATGTCACAATAAATGTTCAGGAAGATGTTCACCAGCAGTGGGTAAAATGGATGAAAGAGGAACACATCCCCGAAATGCTCAACACCGGTAAATTTACAAAAGCACTTATGACCAGGGTGTTGGTGAACGAAGAAATGGGGGGCGTCACTTATTCAATTCAGTTTACCGCCAAGACCCGGCAAATGCTGCAGCGGTATTACGAAGAAGATGCCGAAAGATTGAGAAGAAAATCTACCATTTTTGAAGGGAAATTTGTTGCCTTCAGGACCGAGCTGGAAGTAGTAAGCGAGCAGTAGAAACCACAGAATCCATGAAAAAGAATTACAACAAGAAAGGTGGAAACCGCCACAATTTTTCTGTGTCTCATCAGGATGGTGACGTGCAGGCTAAAAAGCACCTGGGGCAACATTTTTTGACCGATGAAACTGTAGCCGAAAGAATTGCAGATACCCTTAGTTATACAGGTTATCCTCATGTGCTGGAGATAGGCCCGGGGATGGGTGTGCTGACTAAATATGTGCTGAAAAAAGATACAGACCTTCACGTAATCGAGATTGACAGGGAGAGTGTTGCGTACTTAAATGAACATTATCCTGCTCTTGAAGGGAAGGTGCATGAAAAGGACTTCTTAAAGTATGATGTTAGTGAGATCTTTAAGCAGGATCAATTCGCCATCATCGGGAACTTCCCGTACAACATCTCCACCCAGATTGTCTTTAAAATGCTGGAGCTCCGGAAATATATTCCTGAATTTTCGGGTATGTTCCAAAAAGAAGTAGCACTGCGTATTTGCGAAAAGGAAGGTAACAAGACCTACGGAATACTGTCTGTGCTGGTCCAGGCTTTTTATGAAGCCGAGTACCTCTTTACCGTGCCGCCTTCACTGTTTAATCCGCCGCCAAAGGTAGACAGCGGCGTGCTGAAGTTTATCCGTAAAGAAGATTTTTCCCTGCCCGTAGACGAGAAATTGTTTTTTAGGGTGGTAAAGACAGCTTTTCAGCAGCGAAGAAAGACACTAAGAAACAGTCTTAAGATCTTTGATCTGCCCGAAAATATTAAAGAAGATGCTATCTTTGGGCTACGTCCCGAGCAGCTAAGTACAGCCAGGTTTATAGAACTTACACAAAAGATCCAGCCTTATGCAATTTGAGGTAACCGAAGAATATATTGAGCACATTCAGCTTCTCATTGAAGAGCATAGGGATGCCGAGCTCTTGCAGCTGTTGGAAGAGGTTCACCCTGCCGATATTGCCGAGATTATCCACGAGCTGGAACTCGATGAGGCTACCTATATCATAAAGCTGCTTGACAGTACCAAAACTTCCGAAGCTCTTATGGAGCTTGAAGAAGACTTGAGAGAACGCATTCTGGATAATCTTTCGGCCAAAGAAATCGCCGAGGAGCTTGAGAATATGGATACCGATGATGCCGCCGACATCATGTCTGAACTTTCTGAAGAGCGAAAGCAGGAAGTTATCCAGGAGATTTCTGATGAAGAACACGCCGAGCATATTGTAGAGCTGTTGCGTTATGATGAGAATTCTGCCGGTGGTCTTATGGCTAAAGAGCTTGTTAAGGTAAATGAGAACTGGAGCGTTACCGGATCTCTCGCCGAAATGAAGGCCCAGGGAGAAAACGTGACCCGTGTGCATTCCATTTATGTAGTGGATGATAAGGGGAAACTGAAGGGGAGGTTGTCTCTAAAAGATCTTCTAACGGCTTCCAGCAGGGCAAATATCAGCGACGTTTATATAGACAAAGTAGATTACGTTACGGTTCATACCAAAGGTGAGGAAGTAGCGCGAATCATGCAGAAGTATGACCTCGAGGCCATACCCGTTGTTGATGAAATGGGCCGGCTCGTGGGGCGGGTAACCATTGATGATATTGTAGATTTTATAAGAGATGAAGCCGAAAGGGATTATCAGTTGGCAGCCGGTATTTCTGAAGATGTTGAGGCCGATGATTCCATCCTGCGGCTCACCCGGGCGAGATTGCCCTGGCTCATCCTCGCACTTTTTGGTGGCTTTGTTTCTGTAACCGTTTTGGGCACTTTCGATGCCGCGATGCAAGAGCATGCTGCCCTGTTCTTTTTTGTGCCGCTTATAGCAGCAATGGCAGGTAACGTGGGCGTACAGTCGTCGGCTATCGTGTTACAGGGTCTGGCAAATCAAAGCCTTAGCGGTTCGCTTTTAAACCGCCTTATCAAAGAAATTCTTTTAAGCCTATTAAACGGTACCGCCCTTGCACTTCTACTTATCATTGGGGGTATCTTTCTGCTGGGCTTCGATTTCTTGTTTGGTCTTACCGTGGGCATATCTTTGATCTCGGTAATCGTCATTGCTTCCCTCATAGGGACTTTTGTGCCCATTATCCTGGACAAATTCGGTATAGATCCCGCAATGGCCACAGGGCCTTTCATCACCACCAGCAACGACATTTTTGGGATCCTTATCTATTTTACCATCGCAAAACTTATCCTGGGCTTTTAGAATCAGCTACAATAGTTCCAAGGTTGAATTTTCAAAATTGAATTTAGCGCATGTAATTTGATTTTCGGCGTATATAATTTACATTATGGGTGCTGCTGCGCACCGGGCTTTCCGCTGTATTTTTTTACCCTCCAAAAAGGGTAAAAAAGATGCCGCTTCAATCCCTGCCCCTGTTAAATTTATTAATTTAGTTGCTTCAAAAAAAATGTTCAAATGGCAGTTATAAAAGCAATTGATCCCAAAAAAAAGTTGACCCGCTTCAGTAATCACTGGCATCCGCGGCAAATAGGTGTTGTAAATGACATGCAGGTACTGGTGGCCAAAGTAAAAGGCGATTTTGTATGGCATCAGCATGATGATGAAGATGAACTCTTTCAAATTTTAAAAGGGACATTATATCTTCAGTTTGAAGATCACACCGAAACCGTAAAAGAAGGGGAGATCATTATAGTTCCAAAAGGAGTGAAACACTGCCCCATGACAAAAAATGGGGAGGAAGTTCATATCATGCTGTTCGAAAAGCTAACTACAAAACACACCGGAAATGTAGAAGACAGCCTCACCCAATCTGACTATCCTAAAATCTGATCTTTAATGACCATTCTTCACGCCGACTCCAATCACCCTGTTCTTTTACAGCAGCTCAAAGCAGCAGGACATCAAAATATTGAAGCCTATAACCAAAGTGAGCAGGAGATTCTTGAGAATCAATACCACTATGATGGCATCGTGATTAGAAGCCGGTTCAAAATTGACAAAGCCTTTCTCGATGCGGCTCCCAATTTAAAGTTCATCGCCCGTGTAGGGGCGGGGCTTGAAAGTATAGATGTAGAATATGCAGAAAAGAAAGGGGTGCAACTTTTTTCTGCCCCCGAAGGCAATAGAAATGCCGTGGGAGAACATGCCCTGGGAATGCTGCTGTCGCTGTTCAATAAACTAAATCAAGCCGACAGGCAGGTGCGGGAAGGTTTGTGGTATCGCGAAGCAAATCGCGGGATAGAACTTGAAGGAAAAACCGTAGGTATTATTGGTTACGGAAATATGGGGAAATCCTTTGCAAAAAAGCTGCTGGGCTTTGATGTGAAGGTGCTCTGTTTTGACATTTTAGAAGGGGTAGGAGATGATTACGCAAAGCAGGTTTCTTTGGAGAAATTCCGGCAGGAATGTGACGTGGTGAGCCTCCACACGCCCTGGACCCCCGAAACGAACAGGATGATCGATACTGCCTTTATTGAAGCTTTTGCAAAGCCCTTCTGGCTGCTCAACACCGCCCGCGGAAAAAGTGTGGTGACCGAAGATCTTGTGGCAGCTTTACAATCAGGAAAGATATTGGGTGCAGGCCTTGATGTACTGGAGTATGAAAAAGGCTCTTTTGAAAACCTTTTTTCTGAAACTGCCGAAATGCCAAAGGCACTTCAGGAATTACTGGTGATGCCAAACGTATTACTAAGTCCGCATGTGGCGGGCTGGACGTTAGAATCTCACCGCAAGCTGGCAAATACAATAGCGGGTAAGATTATACATCATTTCAAGGATCTATGATCGTACAGACACCCCATGGGTTGTCTCCACCAATTTAATTTCTAGTAGGGTCAGCTCATGAGCTGACCCTAACAAAAACCTTTTCTCTGCCAGGATAAGGCCTTACCTTTGCAGGCTCAAAAAAGCCGTTTATGATCAACTACCGGGTGGAGAACCTGGAGGAATTGCTTAAGAAGCTTAAGAAAGAGGGCGTAGAGATTGTAGGGGGAGATGCAGACTTTCAACTACGGGAAATTCGGCTGGATCATGGATCCCGAGGGCAATAAGATCGAGCTTTGGGAACCGAATGACAAGGTTTTTTTGTGACGTTCCGGTTATCAAAAGTGGAGGGGGTAAGAACGTTACTTGCTGGGTTAATCCTTAAAAATTAGAGTTTTTTCATTTGAAACTGCACGAAATCCTTTTCTTTTAAATATATCCTAAAGAGCAGCTAACCTTTTCTCTGCTAAAATAAGGCCTTACCTTTGCAGGCTCAAAAATGGCATTTTGAAAGACTATTTTTATTTCCTTAAAGGTAATTTTAGAACCGTAGGTTTCGGCTGGGTGCTCACTTTATTGTCAGGCTTTGGACAAACTTTCCTGATTTCCCTCTACGTACCAGAGATCATCAGGTCTTTTCAGATTTCTGAAGGTGCTTTTGGAGCTATCTATGCAGGCTGCACTATCGCCGCCTCATTTATCATGCTGTCTGTTGGGCATACTGTAGATCATAAACCGGTAAAGAAGGTAACAGCTTATACCGTTGCTGGTCTCGCTCTTTCAAGTATTCTCCTGGGACTTTCCCAGAATATTCTTTTGCTTATCCTGGCAATAACGGGACTGCGGCTGGCTGGGCAGGGACTGCTTACCCACATTAGCATGACCATCATGTCAAAACAATTTGTAGCCGATCGTGGGAAGGCGCTCAGCTTTTCGTCCCTCGGTTTTTCGGTTGGAGAGGCTTTGTTTCCATTACTCATAGCCTTTTTGATAAGTTGGTTCGACTGGCGGGTGGCAGCAATAACGAGTGGTTGTGTCCTGCTCCTGTATCTCATCAGGTTAAAGTTCAACCGACTGGAAAATTTTGATGAAAAACTTTCCCGTGATGGAAGTCCGTCGCCCTGGTCACTTCTAAAGGATTACAAAACTGTGGTTTTTGACAGGAGATTTGGTGTCATGATGCCGGCGAGCTTTATTCTTAGTTTCTCGGCAACAGCCATTTTCTTTTATCAGTACGTGTTTGTGGAGAACAAAGGCTGGTCTGTGCAATTATATGCCACCTTCTTTACTGTATACGCCATAACCCGCTTTCTCTTCTCTTTATTTGGAGGGGTTTGGGTAGATAAATTTACCGCCCGAAAGCTCTTCCGGTATTACCTCATTCCGGTTAATATTGGCCTGCTTCCTTTTGCTTTTATGGATGGTATTTTGGGCGCACTAATATTCCTGATCACCGCCGGAATCACGATGGGTGTCTCGGGAACGGTGAAAACCGCTCTAATAGCCGAACTCTATGGCACCGGAAAAATGGGGGTGATAAGAAGTGTGTTTACCATGTTCTCGGTAATTAGTACTGCTTTAGGGCCACTGGTAGTGGGACTACTCATGGATGCAGGTGTAAGCTTTGAGTACATTATGGCAGGGATTTTTGTCTTAATGGCTTTGATCATCCTGAATTCACAGCGCATCAAAACCTACCAAACCACCCCCTCCTAAATAACAAGTTCATTGTTAATAGATAATTGTTTATTGCTCATTGAGAATTAAGCGAGAGAATCCTCGATCTTCTGTACTCTTCCTACTTCGCCAGTTTCGAGCCTCACCTTTATGCCATGTGGATGCATGGGAGATTTTGTAAGTATATCAGCCACATAGCCATAGGTTAGCCTGCCCGATCTTTGATCCTGCTTCTGAACTATGGCCACCCGGCTTCCGGGAGTAATATCCTTTCTTGTAGGTTTCATATTTTTAATTGAGATGGCCCGGAGTCTCTTTATACAAAGACTTGTTTTTCACCTCCTGCATCCAACTTGTTGATTTGTACTTCTAAAATCGTACTTCTAACTTCCTAATATCTCTGGCTTAATTCTATCATAGCCGATTTTATTGGCTCTTCTCCTTCAATAGCTTCAAAGGTCATATTTTTCACAAGAGGATCTGCAAGGGACATGATAAGAAGAAAAGCCACATCATCCCGTGGTATTTCACCCTGGCCGTCAAGTTTCTGGGCCAGTTCAACTTTTCCTGTCCCCAGGTCATCTGTAAGTGCGCCCGGTCTTAAAATAGTATAATTGAGACCGCTTTCCTTAAGATGTTTATCTGCCGCTGCTTTAGCATTTAAATAATGTTCGAGCTCCTTATGGCTGGAAGGTTCATCGGCCCCCATAGAGCTTAACATGATAAATTTCTTCACTTTGCTATTTTTAGCGGCATCAATGATCTTTATCGCTCCTTCTTCATCCACTTCTGTAGTTTTCCCGGGGCCTGTGTCACCGCCCGAACCTGCGGCAAAAATCACCTTGTCAATGTCTTTCATAACCGGGTCAAGGTCGTCCTGCTCCAGGTCGCCATGTACCCACTGTACCTCCATATCTTCAAAAATGCTCTTTTGCTCTTCCTTTCTTATCATGGCTACCGGTTCAAAACTTTGACTGTTATTTAGAATTTCAATGATCCTTTTTCCGGTACTTCCGGTAGCTCCAACTATTAATATCTTTTCCATTTTTCGTTTTTTATTTCTCAAACAGCAAGATAAGCATCAAAAGATCCAATTCCAACCGGCCTCGGGCATTTAGGCTATTCCTGGTTATGCTGCTGTTCCTTTTTTCGCATTTCGGTAACCTTGCGCTCCAGCTCCTGTTGGAATTCTTCCATAACCGGACGCACGGTGCTTTCCGGCAGGTCGGCTATGCGAATATACATGAGTCCGTCAACTGCGTCATTAAACAACGGGTCTACATTAAAAGCCACAACTTTTGCATTTTGCTTAATGTACTTTTTGATGAGTACCGGAAGTCTTAGGCTTCCCGGCTCTACTTCGTCTATGATCTTGTCAAACTTGTTGAGGTCGGTCTGGGTTTCGTCAAAGACAAAATCTTTGTCCGCATCTTTTAGTTTCACCCTAAATTCCTTCTTCGGCCTAATGTACTGCGCCACATAGGGATCATAATAATGCGACCTCATGAATTCGATCATCAGCGATTTTGAGAAATTCGAGAACTTATTGCTTATGCTTACGCCGCCAATCAGGTACTTATGCTTCGGAAATCGCAGAGTGCAGTGTACAATACCTTTCCATAAAAGGAATAACGGCATGGGCCGCTGTTGATATTCCGCAGTAATGAACGCCCGACCCATTTCAATAGATTCGCTCATCATTTTATGCAGTTCGGGTTCAAACCTAAAAAGGTCCTGCAGGTAAAACCCCGAAATTCCGTATTCTTCATAGATCTCGGCCCCCATTCCCATGCGGTAGGCACCCGCAATCTTGTTGGCCTCGTGATCCCATAAGAACATGTGGTAGTAGTAATCGTCAAACTTGTCAAGATCTGTAGACATGTTTGTGCCTTCCCCAATAGCTCTAAAGGTGATTTCCCGCAACCGGCCTATTTCCTTCAGGATATTTGGGATGATCTCCTTTTTCGCCAGAAAAACCTCGTAATTCTTGCTTTCCAGCAAACGCTTGTCGAGTTTTCGGCAGGTCTCCACTTCAGCCATCATCAAATCCAGTTGCGTCTCTTCCACAATTTTTTTTGGAGGCTTCTGAATTTTAAAATTCTTCGGAATACCTTTCAAAAATGGCTTTTTTTCGAAGGCATTCGCCAGCATGTAAGTTTTCCGGCGTAAAAAGGCTGTAAGGGATTCAACGCTTGAGATCTCCTGTATATCCTGCGGCTGAATGGCATTACCAATCCTCACCTTTATTTTTCGCTTCTTTTGAGATAGCATCTCGCTAGGCAGCTTGGCGGTTCTAAGAATATCACTTATTGATGCAAGCCTGTAAAAGAAAGTGCTGTTCTTCGCATGAAAATATATGGGGATCACCGGGACTTTGGCTTTTTGTATAAGCTTCATGGCAGCAGGATCCCACGGCCGGTCTACAATCATCCTGTGGTCGCGATAGGTAGAAACCTCGCCCGCAGGGAAGATTCCCAGTGGCTTCCCGTCCCGCAGGTGCAAAATAGCTTCTTTAATGCCTTTGGTGCTGCTCTGTGCCTTCTTGTGTTCTTCAAAAGGATTTACAGGCATGATGTAAGGCTGTAAAGGATCAATACGCTGTAACAGGAAATTAGCGATCACTTTAAAATCCTCCCGCTTTGAAAGCAATAGCTTCAGAAGTATCATTCCGTCTATACCTCCCAGGGGATGATTGGAAATTGTAATAAAAGGACCCGATTTTGGAATACGCTTCAGGTCTTCTTCGGGAATCTCAAAGTTAATCTCGAATGCCTTCAGAAGGGAATCAATGAATTGCGGTGCGGTCATATCTTTCCGCTTGTCGTATTCTTTATTGATCACCGAGAGCTTGGTGGTTTTAAGAACTATCCATCCCATAGAA
>Ga0208301_1000363_pt1 | contig 13459 bp, 14 predicted proteins | sample 25BtaG_FD_184100 | JGI IMG/M metagenome (GOLD analysis project Ga0208301, IMG submission 184100) | Marine viral communities from Cariaco Basin, Caribbean Sea - 25B_WHOI_OMZ_CsCl (SPAdes) (version 2) | ecosystem: Environmental > Aquatic > Marine > Oceanic | place: Caribbean Sea: Cariaco Basin...
GTATCTGGATGGGCTATGGCTTTGTGGGGCCGACCTCCATCGCCCTGGAACACCACGCCAAGTACGAACTGCGTGCCTACGAGTGCGCCAAGGCATCGATTATTGCGACAGTTTCCGGCCAGGCGCCGCAGATGGCCATCGAGTTTGGGCGCAAGGCCTTGCCCAGCGACAAGCGGCCCAGCTTCCAGGAACTCAACGACCATGTCCGTTCCAAGTAACCCCCGGCGGAAACCCGGCTACACGCAGGTGTTGTAGTGGCTGACGAACCGATTATTGTAAAACGCGTCAAGAAAAGGGCTGCCGCCCACCACGGCGGCTCCTGGAAAGTCGCGTTTGCCGACTTCGCGACCGCCATGATGGCGTTCTTCCTGGTGCTGTGGCTCACCACCAACGCAACACCGGAGCAGAAGCTGGCGGTGGAGGGGTATTTCAAGGATCCGGTGGGATACACAGAGGGCGGTAGCCAGAACCCGGTCGACCTTGGCGGCAGTGCCGCGGTGTTGGAGGCCAGTGGCGAGGACCAGGCTGGCAGCACCATCTCGGTAGATGATCAGCGTATCGAAAGCCTTTCGGAACAGCTGGAGCAGCGTCAGATGGAAGAGCTGTTCCAGGACCTGAGGGAGCAGATCGAGAGCAGTGAAACCCTGAGCGAGTTCAGGGACCAGCTGCTGATCGACATCACCGACGAGGGCCTGCGCATCCAGATTGTCGACCGCTCCCAGCGCCCCATGTTTGACAGCGGCAGTGCCCAGCTCAAGCCCTATTCCCAGGATATTCTCTTTGAACTGGCGAAGCCCCTCGGTTCCGTGCGTAACAAGCTATCCATTACCGGGCATACGGATGCCACGCCTTTCAGCGGCCGGCCGGGTTACACGAACTGGGAGCTGTCTGCCGACCGGGCCAACGCCGCCCGCAGGGCGCTGGTGACTGGCGGAGTCCGGCCCGAGCAGATCAGCCGTGTCGTGGGGCTCAGCGATTCGGTGTTGTTCGACAAGGAAGATCCTACCGCGCCGGTTAACCGTCGCATCTCGATTATCGTGCTTAACAAGAAGGCCGTCGGTGAAATTGAAGGCCGGGCGGGGCGTACCGGTGAGCCACTTATTGATCTCACCAAGCCTTCCGAGGCTGAGGAGGAGGCTGCCCGGCAACGGCTGGAGAGCGGAGAATGGGCTGAGGAAGAAGAGCCAGTGCGCCCCAATGAGCTGAACTGGTAGCGGCGGAATCGGCGCGGTTGATTGTCTCAGCTCAGCTTCAGGCCCCTTGCCTGCTGCTCCTCCATGGCCTGCAGGATTCGCCGGAAACTGTGCAGGCGTTCTGGCGTAATCCGGCCCTCTGCCACCGCTTCATCCAGGGCGCACCCCGGCTCTCCCTGGTGGCGACAGTCCCGGAAACGGCAATGGCCGATGACCTCGCGGATCTCCCGGAAACCGAACTCGATTTCCGCCGGCGTCATGTGCCACAGGCCGAATTCACGAATGCCCGGTGAGTCGATCAGGTCACCCCCGCAATCCAGGTGGAACAGCCTTGCCGTTGTCGTGGTGTGGGTGCCCTTGCCGGTACTTTCTGACAGGGCGCCCACCTTCAACTCCCGGTCCGGCACCAGCGTCTGGATAATCGACGACTTGCCAACGCCGGACTGCCCTACGAACACACTGGTTCGGTCCTTCACCAGGCCGGTTATCACGCCGCCATGGGCATCCGGGTGATGAGCAGAGGCTTCAAGTACCTCATAGCCAAGGTGACGGTACCGGTCGAGCAAGGCATCGATGTGGTCCCGGTTCCGGTCGGTGAGCAGATCGGCCTTGTTCAGTAAAAGAACCGCGGCAATTCCGGTGTTCTCGGCCGCAACCAGGTACCGGTCAATCAGGTTGTCATGGGGTTCCGGCTCCGGCGCAATCACCAGCACAATATGGTCAATGTTCGCCGCCACAGGCTTCAGCTGACCAAAGTTGTCAGGCCGCTGCAGCAGGGAATGGCGCTCCTGCCGGGCCACGATCACCCCGGTATTGTCCGCCCCCTCGCACCAGGTGACCCGGTCGCCGGTCACCAGGCTGTCGATATTGGCCCGCACAAAGCAACGGAACAGCTTGCCCTGATGCTGCCCCTCCAGCGCCTCGACATCCAGCTGCTGGCCGTAATGGGCAATGACCAGCCCCGATTGTTCCGACCCCAGCTCACCGGACTCCCGCTGGGCCTCAATGGCCTGCTCCCGCTTGCCGGCACGGCGGGTGCGTTCTGCCTGGATCTTCTGGATACGGTGTTGCTGCTGCTTGCTGAGGCGGCGTTTCGCCATGGGAATCCTGATTGTTCTGGAAGTTGGGATGCTTCATCATATCAGACCTTGCCCAGCACACCTTCCAAACAGTGGAGATACGCCGCCATGGCCGAAGAAAACAACGACCGCCTGGTCTGGATAGACCTGGAAATGACCGGCCTGGATCCGGAAAGGGAACGGATCATCGAAATCGCCACCATCGTCACGGACTCCAACCTGAAGGTCATCGCCGAAGGCCCGGTACTGGCCGTCCATCAGAGCGATGAAGTACTCGACGCCATGGACGAATGGTGCACCCGCACCCACGGTAACAGTGGACTGACCCAGCGGGTAAAGGAAAGCCCTATCACCGAATCCGCCGCCGAGGAACAAACCCTGAACTTCCTTGCCCAGCACCTGGAGCCAGGCACCTCGCCGTTGTGCGGCAACAGCATCGGCCAGGACCGCCGCTTCCTGGTCAAATACATGCCCCGGCTGGAAGCCTTCTTCCACTACCGCAACCTCGACGTCAGCACCGTCAAGGAGCTGGCCCGTCGCTGGCGCCCGGACGTATTGGACAGCGTCCGCAAGAAAGGCTCTCACCTGGCCCTGGACGACATCCGGGATTCCATCGCGGAATTGCAGCACTACCGGGAGACATTTTTCCGTTTGGAAAAATAGGGCTTTCCCGGCGGCTGAACTGAACAAGGAATTCCGGTAGAATTCCGCCTCTGTTTTCAGCCATCGACCAACACGAGCAAAAGGGTCCCATGGAAATTAATCCCATTGTTACGAAGATCAAGGAACTTCGTGAGCGCACTGAAGCGCTCAGGGGGTATCTTTGACTATGATCAGCGCAGTGAGCGCCTGACCGAAGTCGAACGCGAACTCGAACAACCCACCGTCTGGGACGACCCCGACCGGGCCCAGGCCCTCGGCAAGGAACGCGCCGACCTCGAGCTGATCGTGCGCACCATCGACAACCTCACCAGCGGCCTCGACGACGCCGACAGCCTGCTGGAAATGGCCGCTGAGGAAGAGGACGAAGGTACCGTCGCAGACATCGAAAGCGACCTCGACAGCCTCGACAAGGAACTCGAAAAACTCGAATTCCGCCGAATGTTCTCCGGTGAAATGGACGCCAATAACGCCTACCTGGACATCCAGGCCGGCTCCGGCGGCACCGAAGCCCAGGACTGGGCCAACATGCTCCTGCGCATGTACCTGCGCTGGGCCGAGCGCCGTGGCTTCAAGGCCGAGATCGTCGAACTCCAGGAAGGGGAAGTGGCCGGCATCAAGAGTGCCACCATCCACATCCAGGGCGACTATGCCTACGGCTGGCTACGTACCGAAACCGGCGTACACCGCCTGGTGCGCAAATCCCCGTTTGATTCCGGCAACCGTCGCCACACCTCTTTCTCGTCGGTGTTCGTGTCACCGGAAGTGGACGACAGCTTTGTCATTGAAATCAATCCCGCCGACCTGCGTGTGGACGTGTACCGCGCCTCCGGCGCCGGCGGTCAGCACGTTAACCGGACCGAATCCGCGGTGCGACTGACCCACAACCCCACCGGCATTGTCGTGGCCTGCCAGGCTGGTCGCAGCCAGCACCAGAACAAGGACCAGGCCATGAAGCAGCTCAAGGCCAAGTTGTTCGAGCGGGAAATGCAGTTGCGTAACGCCGAAAAACAGAAGCAGGAAGATGCCAAGTCGGACATCGGCTGGGGCAGCCAGATCCGCTCCTACGTGCTGGACGACAGCCGCATCAAGGACCTGCGTACCAAGGTTGAAACCAGCAACACCCAGAACGTACTGGACGGTGACATCGACAAGTTCATCGAAGCCAGTCTAAAGATGGCGCTGTAAACAGCGCCTTCTGCCATCGCTCTAACCCGGAAACTCCGACCTATTCTGTGAGCCAAGATGACTGACCACAACCCGAACGCCACACACACCGAGGACAACAAGCTGATTGCCGAGCGCCGTGCCAAGCTGGCCGAGCTGCGCGAACAGGGCAATCCCTTCCCCAACGATTTTCGCCGCGACGCCACGGCTGCCGAGCTGCAGGAGAAATACGGCGACAAATCCAAGGAAGAGCTGGAGTCCATGGGCATCAAGGTGGCCATTGCTGGCCGCATGATGCTCGATCGCAAGGCGTTCAAGGTGGTCCAGGACATGACCGGCCGCATCCAGGTCTATGCGTCCAAGGACGTGCAGAAAGATACCAAGCACTGGGACCTGGGCGATATTATTGGCGTGCGAGGTACTCTGTCCAAGTCTGGTAAGGGCGACCTTTACGTCACCATGGATGAGTATGTGCTGCTCACCAAGTCCCTGCGCCCGCTGCCGGAGAAGCACAAGGGCCTGACCGACACCGAGGCCCGCTACCGTCACCGGTACGTGGACCTCATGATGAACGAGGAAAGCCGCCGGGTGTTCCACGCCCGCTCGCAGATCATCAACGTCATGCGCCAGTACTTCGCTGAGCGGGATTTCATGGAAGTGGAAACCCCCATGCTGCAGGTGATTCCCGGTGGTGCGACTGCCAAGCCCTTTGTCACCCACCACAACGCCCTGGGTATCGACATGTACCTGCGGATTGCGCCGGAGCTGTTCCTCAAGCGCCTGGTGGTGGGTGGTTTTGAGCGGGTCTTCGAGATTAACCGTAACTTCCGTAACGAGGGTCTCTCCACCCGGCATAACCCCGAGTTCACCATGGTGGAGTTCTACCAGGCCTATGCGGACTATAACGACCTGATGGACCTCACTGAGGACATGCTGCGCACCATTGCGCAGAAAGTACTGGGCACGACGACGGTCACCCATACCCGCACCCTGGGTGACGGTACCGAAGAGACCATTGAATACGACTTTGGCAAGACCTTCGAGCGCCTGACCGTGGTTGATGCGATCCTGCGCCACAACCCGGATATTACCCGGGAGCAACTGGCTGACAACATGCAGGCTCGCAAGGTGGCCCAGGACCTGGGTATCCAGGTCAAGGCTGGCTGGGGGCTGGGCAAGGTGCAGATCGAGATATTCGAGGCCACCGCCGAGCACCGGCTGATGCAGCCGACGTTCATCACCGAGTACCCGAAGGAAGTGTCACCCCTGGCTCGTTGCAAGGACAGTGACCCGTTTGTCACCGAGCGGTTCGAGTTCTTCGTTGGCGGCCGCGAGATTGCCAACGGCTTCTCCGAGCTCAACGATGCGGAAGACCAGGCCGAGCGCTTCCACGCCCAGGTCGCCGAGAAAGACGCCGGTGACGACGAGGCCATGTTCTACGACGAAGACTACGTGATGGCGCTGGAATACGGCCTGCCGCCCACGGCCGGTGAGGGCATCGGTATCGACCGGCTGGCCATGTTGCTGACAGATTCCCCGTCCATCCGTGACGTTATCCTGTTCCCGGCCATGCGCCCGGAGCACCGGCATGAGCACAAGCACGACGAGGCCGAGTAACGCCATGCATCCCGCCGAGATCCTGGCCCGGGAACTCAAACCCGGGCGCGGTTGGGACCAGTGGCTGGCCGACGAGTTCAGCCAGCCTTACATGCAGCAACTGGCGGAATTCCTGGCGGGGGAGGAAGCCGCCGGCAAGGTGCTTTATCCGGAACGGCGCCATTGCTTCAACGCCCTGAACAGTACCCCACTGGACCGGGTCAAGGTCGTCATCATCGGCCAGGACCCGTACCACGGCCCGGACCAGGCCCACGGCCTCTGCTTCTCGGTGCGCCCCGGTGTCGCCGTGCCGCCATCACTGGTCAATATCTTCAAGGAAATCCGCGACGACCTGGGTATCGAACCCCCGGACCATGGCTGCCTGCAGCCCTGGGCGGAGCAGGGGGTCCTGTTGATCAATGCGGTGCTCACCGTTCAGCAGGGCAATGCCGGCGCCCATCAGGGCAAGGGCTGGGAGCACTTTACCGACAAGGTTATCGAAACCATCAATGAGCACCGGCAAGGCGTGGTGTTCCTGCTCTGGGGCAGCTATGCCCGCAAGAAAGGCCGCATCATCGACCGCAGCCGCCACCTGGTGCTGGAAGGCCCGCACCCGTCACCCCTGAGCGCCTACCGCGGCTTTTTCGGCTGCAAGCACTTTTCAAAAGCCAACCAGTGGCTGGAGCAGCATGGGCAGGAACCCATCGATTGGTCATTACCCAGTATGCAAGAACTACTTGAAAGGTACGCAACGAGATCAGCGGGATAAAGTCCCACCCTGGCCAGGCGGGCGTGGGGGTGGGGATGTTTTTCTGCAGGGAAAAGGTGTCTGAGCGAAGCGAGTTCTTTTCCCGAAAAAAAATATCCCTGCGCCGCGCCCAGGCAACGGAAGCTGAACTAACTACTTCAGTAACGCCATAGCCGCTTCCATCTGAGCGTTAAGGTCTTCCTCATCATTCAGGTTGGCATTGGGGTCCAGCCCCAGCCGGTCAAAAGCACTGATCGTGCTCCAGTCCATCTCGTTGACCGGGTGATCTGTGCCGGCAAGAAGCTGGAGATTGGCAACCATCACCAGGTCAGCGTAATCGGCGGATGCTACCTGGCGCTGGTAGTTCTGATATTCCAGCGGGACCATCTGCAGGTCTTCCGGGAAGTCCCAGCGCTTGAGAATGCTCGTGCCAATGCGCGGGTGCAGCTCGTCGATCACATTGTCCAGCATGATGCTGCTGATCTGTACGTCCTGGTCTTCCACATAACGCAGGATAGGCAGCACGCCGATCATGTGAACCAGCCCGGCCAGCGTGGCCTGGTCCGGTTTCAGGCGGGTGTATTGCTGGGCAAGTACGTGGCAGATGCCCGCCACCTCGGTACTGGTTTGCCAGTTCGCCCGCAGGCGCTTGTCGACCATGTCGGAGGTGGCCTGGAACATCTGCTCCATCGCCAGGCCCATGGCCAGGTTGCTGGTATAGGCCATGCCCAGACGGCTGACCGCCATGTTCAGGTTCTCGATGGCGCGACTGCCCCGGAACAGCGGGCTGTTGCAAACCCGGATGAGCCGCGCGGACAGTGCAGTATCGTTGCTGATGACCCTCACCAGGTCCATGATGGACGAGTCTTCGGACTCGGCAATGTCACGTACCTGTAGGGCAACCTCCGGCAGGGTGGGCAGGATCAGTTTGTCGCTTTCGATAGCCGACAGGATATCGTCGCGAATGGTGTCAACAATGTTGGACATAGTGCGTTCAGGTCCCTGATCATTCAGTTAACGTCGCAGATGGTCCCGTTATAGCAGATCCGGACGTGTTTTCCTGTCACCTTATGTATCTGACGACTCTGCCTCACGTTCCGGGACCGCGTAGGGCAGGGGCAATACTTGTAGCGGTCGTTCCGACCCGGGAAGGAACAGGTCCTTACCGGCATCAGCGTGGCGCAGTACCGCCAGGAACTGAACCGAACCATCGTCAAATGTCACTGCGCGGACTACCTCGCCGACTGATTTTTCGCCTGCCATGACGGGCGATCCCGGCGCTGGTTGCTCTCCCGACTCCACGCCCAGGCGATACAGGCTCTTCTTCAATTGTCCCAGGAAGTGCATGCGGGCAATGACTTCCTGCCCGGTATAACAACCCTTTTTGAAGTGAATACCCTCCAGGTGCTGAAGGTTCAGCATCTGGGGAACCCAGGCTTCCTTTGTTTCAGGGGTCAGTTCGGGGACTCCGGCGGCAATCTCACTGGCGTTCCATTCCGCCAGAGAGACCTGGTGAAGCCGGCCAAGGATGTCCTGAAGGGTGCCATCCACCCCTTGCGGTAGCCAGAGCTCAAAACGGGGAGTGCCCTCGGCGGTGGCGTTGGTGCGTACGAGGTATCCACTGCCCAGTGCCAGTGAGCTGTTGATTGTCTCTGGCACGGGTGAGGCATTACCCGCGACTGTCCCGGCGGCGGCTTCGCCGATAAGGCCGAAAACCTGGCCATTATCGAGTCGTTCCATGGACGTGCCCCGGAAAAGCATCAGATACTTGTTCAGGTGGGCCGCCACGTCATCCGCCAGGCTGGCGGGCATGGTCAGCAATACGTCTTCGCCATCGCGGACCAGCCGGGTCAGCAGGTAGGCGCGGCCCTTGGGCGTGCTGGCGGCGGCCCGGGGGGAGTGTCCCGCCACCACATTGGTGAGGTTCTGGCTCAACTGGCCCTGCAGGAAGTCATTGGTACCAGGCCCGCTGACCCGGAACAGCACCTGGTTGTCCAGCCGCGCGGCGGCGGGAAGTTCCGGGTGACGACGGGCGACATTATTGGCATCAGTGGTCATGGGTCTTGCCTCCGGGCCAGATACGTTGCGTGAAATTCTTGTACCACGGGGTCTCATCAATGGGGGCGGGGTGCTCCGGCATCAACCTCAGCCACACCCGCATTCGCCGCAGGGATTCAGCCGGCACATTGCCCAGCGGCCTGGGCAACAGGATAACCGGGTAGCGGCGACCACTGCTGTGCCCCAACAGGCCAAGGACCAGGTAGCGCCCAGAAACCCGGCTGTCGCCGGATACCTTGACCTCTTCCTCATCGCCATTCGCCAGGGTTGTGAAGAGGCGTGGGCCGCGGGCAGTCAGTTGCCTGACGGCGTCCGGTGCGGTAAGTGTTCCAGCCTGGCGCCAGCGGCGCATGCCCTGAAGGGCCAGCAAGGCGACAACCGGCACCAGTAGCCAGGCTCCCCTGATGGCCATGCCGAGCCCGACGAGCACCAGCAGTATCCAAGGCGCAGCGGCAAGCAGCCCGATTACCGTGGAGGGCGCAAGGGGTAGTTCAATCCGGTTGTACACGGTCCAGGATCAGCCGGACGATGCGGCGCAGGTCGGGGTCATCCGGCTCGCTGCGCTGCATGAACCATTCGAACATGTCTGCATCCTCGCACTGGATCAGCTTGTGGTAGCGTCGCTGGTCTTCTTCCGGCAGCGACGGATAGGCTTCCTCCAGGAAGGGAATCAGTAGCACGTCCAGTTCCAGCATGCCACGACGGCTGTGCCACCAGAGGCGATTGAACTCGGCTTGGGATTTTTCGGACATCGATTCAGGGCTCGCTTGAGAGTGTGGTGCCGGTTACTGGCCGGCACTCAGGGTGATGCAATACGGTATGTGGTCGGCACCAGTACGGTATCTTCCGGGTCATTCTGCAGGCCCGGGTAGTCCAGGGTGAAGTGCAGCCCCCGGCTTTCCTTGCGTTGCAGCGCCGAGCAGATAATCAGGTCCGACACGGTGACCAGGTTGCGAAGCTCCAGCAGATCGTTGGTGACCCGGTAGTTGCTGTAGAACTCGCTGATCTCCCGGGCCAGCAGGTCGACCCGGTGCTTGGCGCGCTGCAGCCGCTTGGTGGTGCGCACAATGCCCACATAGTCCCACATGAAGTGGCGGAGTTCATCCCAGTTGTGGGAGATCACCACATCCTCGTCAGAGTCGCGAACCTGGGACTCGTCCCAGTCGGGTGCTCTCGGCGGTGCGGGGATGTCGTCCTCCCGCCGGGCGATATCCGCTGCGGCAGCCCGACCATACACCAGGCACTCCAGTAACGAGTTGCTGGCCATCCGGTTGGCGCCATGCAGGCCGGTAAAGGCCGCCTCGCCCACCGCATAGAGCTGGTTGATATCGGTGCGGGCGCGCTCGTCAGTGATGATACCGCCACAGGTATAGTGGGCCGCCGGCACCACCGGGATCGGTTCGCGGGTGATATCAATGCCGAAGCCAAGGCACTTCTCATAGATGGTGGGGAAGTGCTCGCGGATAAAGTCCGCCGGCTTGTGGCTGATATCCAGGTAAAGATGGTCCGCCCCCAGCCGTTTCATTTCATGGTCAATAGCCCGGGCGACGATGTCCCGGGGTGCCAATTCGCCCCTGCTGTCAAAGCGATCCATGAAGCGACTGCCGTCGGGCAGTTTCAGCACCCCGCCTTCGCCCCGCACCGCTTCGCTGATCAGGAACGACTTGGCATGGGGGTGGTAAAGACAGGTGGGGTGGAACTGGTTGAATTCCATGTTCGATACCCGGCAACCGGCCCGCCAGGCCATGGCAATACCATCGCCGGAAGCACCGTCCGGGTTGGTGGTATAACGGTAGGCCTTGCTGGCGCCACCGGTTGCAATTACCGTGAACCTGGCCCGGAACAACTCCACGTGGCTGGTTTCCAGGTTCAGGATGTAGGCACCCACACAGCGGTTGCCGGGCAGTGCCAGCTTGCGGTTGGTAATCAGGTCGACCGCTACCCGGTTGGACAGCAGGTCAATGTTCGCCCGACTGGCGGCTTGCTGGCTCAGGGTGGTGGAGACGGCATTACCCGTGGCATCCGCCGCATGGATAATGCGCCGGTGACTGTGGCCACCTTCCCGGGTCAGGTGCAGCTTTTCATTTTCGTCGCGGGTGAACTGCACACCGTTGTCGATCAGCCAGCGGATGCTCTCGGCCGCATTCTCCACGGTGTAACGGACGGCATCTTCATGGCAAAGGCCTCCGCCGGCACTGAGGGTATCGTTGATGTGCGCCTCGATGGAGTCGTCGCTGTCGAGCACAGCAGCGATGCCGCCCTGGGCCCATAGCGTGGCCCCACTGGTAATATCGGCCTTGCTGATCACAGCGACCCGCAAATGGGGAGGCAGGTTCAGGGCGACAGTGAGCCCGGCAGCGCCGCTGCCGATAATGAGAACGTCGTATTCGTGAGACTGTGGCATGTGATCGTTATCGCGGGCCATAATGTGCCGGGTATTGAACTAAACTTTCTGCCTGCTGTCTATTTGCCCACAAAGGAACGGACAGGTTACCCGGCGTATCGGACGCCCGGGATTTCCGTCGCCAATATGTGGAACCAGCGCCTATGATCATGAGCGAAAGACGGCAGTCAGGTCCAGCGGTCCAGCTAAAGGAGGCACCCGCCGGCCCCATCATGAAACCGGATGCAGAACAGACCCGGCCCAACGCCCCGGACGGCCAGACGGACCTGCAGCTGGTTCGCAAGGCTCGTCAGGGTGACCGGTCAGCCTTTGACCTGTTGGTGCTCAAGTACCAGTCCAGGGTGGCCTCCATTATCAGCCGGTATATCTACGACAGCCAGGAAGTGATGGACCTGACCCAGGAAACCTTCGTCAAGGCCTACCGGGCCATTGAACGGTTCCGGGGTGACAGTGCCTTCTACACCTGGCTATACCGGATCGCGGTGAATACCGCCAAGAATTTCCTTGAAGCCCGCGGCCGCCGCCCTCAGGGCGTGGCTGACGTGGCAGACGCTGAAAGCTATGAAGACGGTGGGCGCCTTCGGGAAGTGGCGTCACCGGAGGGGTTCCTGCAGCGGGACCAGCTGCGGGAGGCTTTGGAAAAAGCCATCGGAGCCCTGCCGGAAGAGCTGCGATCAGCCTTCCTGTTGCGGGAATATGAAGGGCTCTCCTATGAGGACATCGCACGGATCCTGGAATGCCCCATTGGCACCGTCCGTTCGAGGATATTCAGGGCCAGGGATGCCATTGACCGCCAGCTCGGACCGATGCTGGATAACTCATGACGACTGATTATCAAAGAGGTACAGGCAATGGATGATCGGCTCAGAGAAACCTTGTCGGCCATGATGGATGACCAGGCTGACGAGCTGGCTGTGCGCCGGGTCCTGTCCCATCCTGACCAACAGGCCGTTCGGGAACAGTGGCAGCGCTGGCAACGCATCCGGGATGTGATTCACGAGGCGCCCCATGGTGATGCCGGTGTTGATGTGCGGGCGGCGGTTCGTGACAGCCTGGACCGGGCAGCCGATGCCGAAGTGGCCCAGCGACGGACCATTCGCCGGCGCCATGCGCCCTGGCGTTGGTCCGCGGTGGCGATGATCGCACTGGGTGTTGCTGTTGGCTTTGGTGCCGGCAGCGGCTGGGAAGTGATGTCAGAAGGTAGTCCTGACCACCTGGTGCCGGTTCAGGCACAGGCGCCGGCTGCCGCCAGCGGAACGGTGCCTGAGGTGGCCATTCAGGGTCTGAACGAGCGGCAGCGTGAACAGATCAGTCGCTACCTCCTTGAGCACGCCCAGTACAATAGCATCGGAGCCGGCCACGGGGCGTTGGGTTACGCACGTGTGACCAGTGTATCCGGTCAGGGTTACTAACAGGGTTGTCGCAAGATTGGGCGTTGCCGGTGGCGACTGACCGGTTACGGTTTACTGACGGGTTGAGGGTGTTTGTTTGATCCGATTGAAAGGGGTTCCCACAGGTTCGGCCAGGTCTGCGGCACAATGGTGCCCAGGCGCGCGGGGCTGGACAGTAGCCTGCCTGCTTGCGCTCATGGTCCTGGCCATGGTGCCTGCCCAGGCTGCCGCCCGGGAAACTGCCGAGTCCTGGTTGCTGAAGCTTGGCCCCGCCCTGAATATGACAACCTACCGGGGGGTCTTTGTATATTCCCGGGGTGACCAGGTGAACTCCATGATGATTGCCCACCGGTATCGGGACGGGCAGGTGGATGAACGCCTGGTGGTCCAGGACGGTGCCAACGGCGAAATCATCCGGCGGGGCAGCCGGGTGGTGTGTGTCTTGCCAGAGCATGGCCGTATCCACCTGGACCAGGTGATCCCGTCCGGTCCCTTCGCGGAAGCCTTTGCCAGTCAGCAAGTGCCCGTGGGCGCCTGGTATCAGCCAGAGTTGCTGGGTGAGGACCGGATAGCCGGGTATCCCGCCGTAGTGATTGCATTGCAACCCCGGGATGACCACCGCTACGGCTACCGACTGTGGATGGAAAAGGACACCGGACTGTTGCTCAAGAGCCATGTGCGTCAACAGGATGAAGTGCTGGAACGTTTCCAGTTCACTACGCTCGAGATCACCGATTACCTTCCTGACTCCGAGTTCGAAGTTAATGTCGGGGCTGAAGTGAAGGATATTACGCCGGTGCTGAACCTGTCGGGGGAGCATGGTGGGATGGATGGCTGGGACCTGGGATGGCGCCCGGATGGCTTCATGCCGGCGGCCACCCCGCGAGGCGGTCGCGGCCAGGCGGTGTCGTTCTCCGACGGCCTGGCCACCTTCTCGGTTTTCGTGGAGCCGGCCGGGACCCCGGAGATGCCCCAGGGCGCATCACGAATCGGGGCTACCACCCTTTACATGCATTACACCGAGGCCGGGGAAGCAGACCGGGAGCGCTTCCTGGTCACGGTGGTCGGGGAAATTCCCCCACATACTGCCATGCAGGTGGCCCAGTCCGTGACGGTTGACGATCGCAACGCCCTTGCGCGGGCGTTGGCTGACTGACGACAGG
>Ga0208301_1000365_pt1 | contig 13158 bp, 15 predicted proteins | sample 25BtaG_FD_184100 | JGI IMG/M metagenome (GOLD analysis project Ga0208301, IMG submission 184100) | Marine viral communities from Cariaco Basin, Caribbean Sea - 25B_WHOI_OMZ_CsCl (SPAdes) (version 2) | ecosystem: Environmental > Aquatic > Marine > Oceanic | place: Caribbean Sea: Cariaco Basin...
CTTTTTACCCGTCAATTTCACACGCAAATCTTGTAATAAGCGTACATCATTGACTTGTAGGATTAAGGCTTCAGCGGCACTGGCAAACTCAGTCAGCTGGGCTTCAGTTAGCTCGCTCAGTTCTGAGGATAAGGTCGGTAGCGCCGACAAATCGGTGGTAGCAGCAGGGGTAGTCATAAGACGCATTCTTCCTGATTTAAACGGACTATTAATTATAGTGATAGGTAATTGTAGGGATTTGACCAAATATTGCAAACCATTTACCCATTCATTTTAATATAAGGGCGTGTGATATGAATGGCTTGAATATTTAGACAATGAAAGGTGCAACTTTATAAAAAGCATGTGGCATCTTAGCGGTGATAAACTGACCATAAAATAATTTAATATAAAAAAAGCCACCGACCAGCGGTAGCTTTTATTAATATCGTACTATTAATCAATATTAGTCCTATCCATTCAAGTAATCAAAAAAGCTGAATACCTAAAGGACGGTTAATATTTAGGCCAATTCCGCTTTTGCTTTTTCAACCAAGGCGGTGAAAGTCGCTGCATCATGCATAGCGATGTCAGCAAGTACGCGACGATCGATTGCAATGTTAGCTTTTTTCATGCCATTGATAAAGCGGCTATAGCTTAAGCCGTTTAAGCGTGCACCAGCATTGATACGTGCAATCCAAAGACGACGGAAAGTACGTTTTTTGTTGCGACGGTCACGATAAGCATATTGACCAGCTTTGGTCACTGCCTGTACCGCTACGCGGTAAACACGTGAACGGGCACCGTAGTAGCCTTTTGCGCGCTTTAAGATTTTTTTGTGACGGCGATTTGCCTGTACACCACGTTTTACACGGGCCATAATTTACTCCAAGATTTTTTAATCACTGTTAAGCGAGTGATGATGCCGTTAAATAACAAACATCATTGTCAGATTGCAAAGTCAAATATTTTCAATCAAAGATAGATGACGGTAGGCTATTAAATGTATGGGCACATACGACGAACTGCTGCTTCGTCAGACTTGTGCACCAACTTAAGACCACGCAATTGGCGAATACGCTTAGCTGATTTCTTGGTCAAAATATGGCTTTTGAATGCTTGCTTACGCTTGAAGCCATTCGCTGTTTTTTTGAAGCGTTTAGCTGCGCCGCTTCTGGTTTTCATCTTAACTTTCATGATGATTTGCCTCTTTTTCTGTTTTAGAACCTGGTCGTCAAATAGTCACACTGAATAATCGTTATATAAATAACCACTAAACCTCTACTTGCCTCGAGGTGGGAGGCGCTATTTTAGCAGATAGTGCCTTGTTTTGCCAAGTAAAGTTTTGGCGAGGTTTTAGTAGACAATATAGACAAGTAATCAGCATCAAATAAGCGATAGCGGCTATCCTAAAAGCGCCAATAAAACGGCTAATTTTTCTCTAAATAGATTGAATGTCAGCCTAAGCTGTGCTTAAGTAGAGACTGAGCTATATCTTCGTATAAACACTATTAAAACCCACTTATTCACCATGAATATTTAGGCTGTAATGTATAGTGATAACTATGATAACGACAACAATCCTACTAGCCTACAGCATGATAAATAGAATAATCTTTGGCCATCACTCTAGGAGATAGTGTGTCAAAACAAGAGTTAGTATTCGACGACGACTTGTTTGTTTTTGAGACAGTGATGCGTGTACGTCATACGGAAGCTGACGCAGGACAACACATGACGGTCGAATCTCTGACAGCGCTATTGTCCGAAGCACGGCTGAGGTTTCTATACGCTAAAGGTGTCAAAGAAATCAACGCAGACCATCAAGGCTTGATTATAGATAAATTGCAGCTAGATATTGTTAGCCGTATTCGTGTACGAGAAGAGCTGTTATTTGAAGTTGGTGTCGAGCCAATATATGATAATGGCGGTAATATAATCCTAAAGGTCACGCGAATGCACACAGGCGAGATAGTAGCAAAAGCGCGCCAGCATTTTAGAGGTTACGACTTTAACCTCAATAAAGTGACCAAGCTTGATAATACGATCAAAGAAGCGTTGTATCCGCATTTATTTAAACTGTAGAATCGCTTGTTATAAATAGTGTGCTGTCATTTAGATTTAGCATAGTTGCGCTCTATAGCGCATTTAGTTGACATTATATTGATAGTTGTCAGCATATTGCAGAGCATTTCAGATAATCTCCCCGCTTTAATCATAAGTAGTATAATTGCTTATCACTCTTTTTCACTTTCTACCTATAAGACGACAGATACATTATGACTTTACCTGCTTGGCTGACTGCCGTAACTTTTAATGATGATGGTTTGATTCCTGCAATTGCTCAAGATCATCAAACAGGTCGTATTTTGATGATGGCGTGGATGAATGCAGAAGCATTACAGCTCACCGCACAAACACAGACAGCGGTTTATTTTTCACGCTCGCGAGCCAAACTGTGGCACAAAGGTGAGTCATCAGGTCATACGCAAACCGTACATGATATTCGTCTAGACTGTGATGCAGATGTGATTGTGCTTAGTGTCACTCAGGCTGGCGGCATTGCTTGCCATACAGGACGTGAGTCGTGCTTTTATCAGCGTTTGGATTTATCAGGTCAAACGCCTGAATGGCAGACTGTCGATAAAGTACTAAAAGACCCTGCGGATATTTATCATTCTGATGAATCTACTAGCGATACTCATGAAACGGAAAACACTGGCGCGAATACTGACTCTAATACTATCCAAGCACAATCTGATACTGCTCAAGCACAAGTCGATAAAGCCTCTGTATTGCAGCAGCTTGATAGCGTATTAGCAGAGCGCAAACAAGCCGATGCCGACAGCTCTTATGTGGCCAGTCTGTATGCCAAAGGATTAAATAAGATATTAGAAAAAGTCGGTGAAGAGAGTACAGAAAGCATCATCGCTGCCAAAGATTTTGCTAACTGTGATGAGGTTACAGACAAAGCAAGCTATGATGAAGCCCGTCATGAGCTAATCTATGAAGTCGCAGATGTCTGGTTCCACACTTTGGTTGGACTGGCATGGTTTGATATAGAGTCGGATGCTGTGTTAAATGAGCTAGGCAGACGTTTTGGGTTGTCCGGTATCGATGAAAAAGCCGCTAGATAAGCCTAAATAAAAAATAAACGTCTATTTTATTGGATTATTGTTGCTTTCACCTATTTGTAATAAGTGCAGGTTATAATATAGCTCTGTTTTATCTCGCATTATATGCCGATGCTTTCTGTTTGCTAGATAGACCTTTTTGCAAACTAAAAGCAGGCATATAAAGACTGAAAACCAAGTCTCAAAACTAGGTCACAAAATCAGGTCACAAGGATACCATTATGGGTAGTTTTTCTATTACACATTGGCTGATACTATTGGTCGTTGTCGTTGTCGTGTTTGGCACCTCAAAACTCAGAAATGCTGGTAAAGATTTAGGCGGTGCTGTCAAAGGATTTAAAGAAGCTGTTAAAGATGAAAATACAGAGCATGCCAAAAAACACGCGGTTCTTGACCACGATGCGACGGCACACACTGAAGAGCGCTCAACCACCAAGGTTGATGATAAGCATAACGTATAGCATCTAAACAGTGACATCGGACCATTATGTTTGATATCGGGTTTTCTGAACTACTTCTCTTCGGCGTTATCGCCCTAATCGTACTGGGCCCAGAAAAACTGCCACAGGCAGCGCGCACGGCTGGGCAATGGTACGCCAAAATTCGCCGCACAGTCTCAACATTGCAGTCTGAAATAGAGGCTGAGCTTGACTTGGCTGAGACGCGTCAGCAAATGCAAAAAGAACTCGCCAAAATTCGCCAGACCGAAGCTGAAATGAGGCGTGAGATGGCTGAGATGCGCGGAAATATGAAAGCTTTTGAAAGCTCACATAGTCCTGCTTCGATAGCTTCTGAAGCATCTACGAATGCTGAAAACAGCAAGGATGACGAAGCTTATGAAAATAACCGCACACAAAAGCAGCAATCAGCCACGCCAAAAGCCTTCGACTATGCTTATGCCACTGACGAGCAGCCAGACACAATAGAAAATAGTCAATTATCGAAAGGCGGTCACAGCGGTGACGTTGTAGATGATACAACTGTGAGTGATAATGCCAAGGCAGCGCCAGTTGTTCAGACCATCACTACCCGTCCATGGGAAAACATGTGGTTTCGACTGGGCGCTTATGACAAAGCACGTCGGCTCCCAATGCCGCCATATGTGCCAAACTATAAAGCGGATGCCCTACTCAACAGTCCTGCCAACATGCAGACTTCTGACCATAAGCAGGAGACTGATTGATGTCATTATTCAAGCGCAAAAAAAGTCGTCAAGAGAAAATCGCTGTTTCTGCCGTTACTGACCCAAATGTCATCGATCAAGATACTGAAACAAAAACTAGTACCACTCAAGATAAAAAATCAGAGGATGTTTTAAGCCCTTTGGCTGATATGCCTATTACCGAGCATTTGATTGAGCTGCGTCGGCATTTGATCAAAATATGTGTGGCGGTACTGATAATATTTTTAGGCTTGGTCGGCTATTCGCGCGAGCTATATAACTTGTTGTCTGACCCGTTGGTTGCGCAGTTACCCGCCAATTCGACCATGATTGCCACCGATATCACGTCAAACTTTATGGCGCCGATACGTCTGACCGTATTCGTAGCCGCGTTTTTGGCGATGCCCTATATCCTTTATCAAATTTGGTCATTTGTAGCGCCTGGTCTGTATAAAAAAGAAAAGAAAATCGCTATTCCAGTACTGCTATCTTCTATATTTTTATTTTATGCTGGCGTGGCTTTTTCTTACTTTATTGTGCTCAAAGGGGTCTTAAAGTTCTTTATCATGTTTGCCCCGCAAAACGTACTACCCATGACGGATATCGACAGCTATCTCAGTTTTGCCTTAAAATTATTTATGGTATTCGGCTTAACGTTTGAAATTCCAGTTGTCACTTTGCTATTGATATTGGCAGGTATTGTCTCCATTCAGAGCTTAGAAGAAAAGCGTCGTTATATCATTGTGGGCTGTTTTGCTGTGGCTGCTGTTGTTACGCCGCCAGATGGCGTATCGATGCTCATGTTGGCGATTCCGATGTGGTTGTTGTTTGAGCTTGGTTTGTTTTTGGCGAAGATTCTAATCAAAGAAGAGCCTAGTCCTACTCTCATATCGACAGACAAAGAATAAAACACTTATCAGTCTAATCCAGACTAAAATAAAGTTATTGATTACATATAGCTATGCGTTAAACTACCATTACACCGTTTTATTCTTGCCTCATTAGTAAGCTGATTGCTTACTATCACGTTTTAGCATCACCATCATCTATAAGCCATTGTTTACCCAGTGGCTTTTTTTGCCCCTTTTATTTTTAATCAATTTTTGTATTTAGGTAGCTTTATTATGTCCGCATCTATGCCAGCTTATATGAGCGATCCCACTGACGAGCAGCTGAGCGCGCTGAATATGGCGATGGATCATAAGTCGTTTAAAGTGGTCGCTTATGCGGGCGCCGGTAAGACAACGACGCTCAAGCTAATCGGTGAGCGCTTACGTGGCCGCGGACTATATCTGGCTTTTAACAAAGCGATTGCCAATGATGCTCGTTCAAAGTTTCCGCCACATGTAGAGTGTCGTACTTTTCATTCACTTGCGTATCGTCATGTGGCTCGTGATATTACCGCCAAGCTATCTTTGCCACGCTTTTCACCCAAACGCCTTGGTGATGATTTGGGACTACAGCCTGTACAAGTACGTCGGCAAATGGATGGGGTTAATAAATACATTACGCTGACACCCGCACGATTGTCTCGGTTCGTCAGCGATGCAGTAAGTAATTTCTGTAGCACACATGCCAGCTACCCTGCGCCAAGGCACATACTATTCCCAAGCTGGCTCGATGACTCAGATGCAGAGCAGCTCCGCGAGATGCTCTACCCTGCTGTCGAGCAGCGCTGGTTACAGTCGATTGATGCGCGTCACCCTGCTGGTATTGGCCATGATATTTATCTCAAGCTATGGGCATTATCTAAGCCTAGTATCCCAGCGGACTTCATCTTATTTGATGAAGCACAGGATGCCGACCCATTGATGATGGGTATCTTGACCCAGCAGTCGAGACAAGTCATCTATGTGGGTGATGCCCATCAGCAGATTTATGAATGGCGCGGCGCGGTCAATGCGATGAAAAAGTTGCCATTACCGCAGACATTATTGACGCAGTCTTTTCGCTTTGGTGAGCCGATTGCAGAAGTGGCCAATACCTTATTAAAAGCACTACAAGAAGACGTACCGCTAAAAGGCAATCCGAATAAACAGTCCTCTACCGATAAGGGCATGGTACATAGTAAAAAAGATGCTATTTTATGCCGTACCAATGCGGCTGCCATGTCGCAGCTGTTGACAGGTTTAAAGCACGGGCATCGAGTGGCATTACAAGCAGATACCGACCGTATGCTCAAATTCTGTCAGGCAGCCGAAAACTTAAAAAATGGTAAATCAGCTTACGGTGTACCTGAGCTGGCGTATTTTTATAACTGGAGTGATGTGCAAGAGTACGCTGAGACTAACGAAGGTAGTGATCTAAAAACACTGGTCAAACTGGTCGATGACCACGGTACCAATGTCTTGAGTCAAGCGGTCAATAGTCTGACCAGCATTGAAAACGCTGACTATGTCATCTCTACCGCGCATAAAGCCAAAGGGCTCGAATGGGGGAAAGTACAGTTAGATGATGATTTTTACTACGATGTGACCACCAATGCGGTTAAGGTCAGTCCAGAAGAGCTGCGTTTGCTCTACGTTGCTTGCACGCGTGCGCAAAGTAATTTGGATATTCATAATATTAAAGACCTGATATCAGGATTGCAGACGGGCAAAAAAGTGATTTTTGGCAATACTTAATTACTCTCTACCTCTATCAGTCTCAAGTTTTATTCAATCTCTCTTATAACGACCCTTTAGCAGTGAATCACCAGCATGAATAATAGCCAGCAACTTCAAGAACGTCAAAATACTATTAATCGGTTATTTGCAACTCCCGTGCGTTTGCTCGCACCTATGGAGGGCTTGACCGATCCATTAATGCGCCAAATCTTAACCCAAATTGCGTCTGACTTGGGCCGTCCTTATGATTGGTCAGTCAGTGAATTTATCCGTATCACTCAGCATGTCTTGCCTGCGCATGTGTTTTATAAATATGTGCCTGAGCTACATCATGATGCCAAAACAGCATCTGGTACGCCCATTCATGTACAGATTCTGGGTAGCGAAGCGCAGCTTATGGCCGAAAACGCCGCATACGCTTGTGAGCTTGGTGCGCCTGCCATTGATATCAACTTTGGTTGCCCTGCCAAGACAGTAAATAGCCATCGCGGCGGCTCGGTGCTACTTGATGAACCTGAGACCATGTATCAGATTATCAGTGCCGTACGCCAAGCCGTTCCCGCTCACATACCAGTATCAGCTAAGATTCGCTTGGGCTACACCGATACCAGTCGAATGGATGATATTCGCGGTGCAATTAACGATAGCGGCGCCGACTGGCTGACCATTCATGCACGTACTAAAACCCAAGGCTATAAGCCGCCTGCCTATTGGGACAAAATCCAGAGCTTTAATGCGCTCGATATTCCAGTCATTGCCAATGGAGAAATTTGGAACTTTGAGCATGCGCAAAACTGTATGACACAAGCAGGTACACCGCATTTGATGTTAGGTCGCGGCGCAGTAACACGTCCTGATTTAGTGGCACAGGTTGATAATGATACTGAAAACAGTACTGATAGCGTAGAGAATAAGGCTACATTGTTATGGCAAGATTTAATCGCGCATCAGATTAAGTTTTTGGAAGGTGAGGCAAAGAACGATGTGGTGTTAGTCGGACGCTATAAACAATGGCTAGGTATGCTTACCAAAGGCTATGTTGAGGCGCAAACAGTGTGGGAAGGTATTAAACGAGAGAAAAATAAAGCGGTCATTGTTAGCGCCCTACAAGCAAGCGTACGAGATTAATCACCTGCTTGTATTTGAGCGTTTTGGCGGTTACGGGTATTTTTACTAGGGTGTGTCCTCATTTCAAAAATGGAGATAAAAATGAGATAAATTGCCGTCAAACGAGAAAAATAGCGTAGATAATATCGAGATACTAGCAAGCGATTTGACGCTGTTTGGCAAAATTTAGCCATTTTTAATCCGTTTAAATAACTGTCATTTGAATTGAGGGCATGCCCTAGACGCTGACTCGTATCGCTAAATAAAATAGCATCAGACAGCAGGCTATTGATAATACCCAGAGGATAGAGCGGAACATTGCCAAGTTAGTAATATATGCCACACAAAAACCAATTCGTATCATCACATACAGCCAAGCCAATACGTTGATAATCGACTGCGGTACAAAGAACAGCATAGCTACCAATACTGCTGCCAAGAATACTGGCAAGGTTTCATAACTGTTTTGCTGTGCTGCATTAGCACGTGCTGCCATGCCTGTCGCATTTTGAAAAAATTCGCGAGGATGTGCATTATTTCTGATTCTAAAGCCACCAGATACTTTTGCAACGATTGACACCGCCCATGGTAGTAGGCTTGCTACCACCATGGCCAAAATGGCAGACGCCACTTTATCAGTTACCAACTCAAAGAATGCACTTATCATTATATAAGTCCCTAGCCTGCAACCACTTCGAAATCATGGGTGATATTGACCCCACCTGCTACTAGCATACGGCTGGCAGAACAGTATTTTTCTGCTGATAACTGGATAGCTTTTTCGACTTGTTTTTCTTTGACATCTTGACCAGTGACAACGAAATGCATATGAATATCGGTATAGACCGCTGGTACGGTTTCAGCGCGCTGGGCGGTTAGCTCACAACGTACATCCGTCACTGCTTGGCGTGATTTTTGTAAAATCTCTACGACATCATAACTGGCGCAACCACCTAGTCCTAGCAAAATCAGCTCCATTGGGCTTGAGCCTTTCTCTTTATCAGCATCGATTTGTACATTATGTCCTGATGGTGACACACCCATAAAAGCTTTGTTCTCTTGCCATATGACGCTTGCTTTTGATTCTGACATTGTAGATGTTCCTTATTTTAAATGGCGTATTGCCTATTATTATTGTGTGAATGATATATTGCTCAGCTAGTGTAGCACAAGCCAAAGCAAGATTTTATAGGCTCATTGTTTTGCTGTTAGCTCGCCAGTGAACTCTGTACTTTTACCACTTTATACATATCGGAATATTGAAGTTCGATAGCTTACTAAATAATCGTATGTCCATACGTCTATTACTACTCTTCAACTCTTGCCTAAAAATTCCTCATAAAAACCTACAAAAGTTTGCTTTTAAATAGTTGATTTTAAAAGGTAAAACTCGTGAAACATTTTATAGCAAAATACTGTTACACATTTTGCTTGTTTCTTGGTTTAATAACGGTAATGAATCTTGTTTTGAGCGAATACCGATAACAATCACCTTATAATAATTACGATTGCTGTCACGGTTTCAAGTCAAAACAAGCTATTTTTAAACAAATTAAAAGGTTTAGTCATGATAGATGCAGACGGCTTTCGCGCCAACGTCGGCATCATCTTGGCAAATACACAAGGGCAGGTTCTGTGGGCAAAACGTATTGGTCACAACGCTTGGCAATTTCCGCAGGGTGGTATCGACCGCGGGGAGACGCCGATGGATGCAATGTATCGCGAGCTCTGGGAAGAGGTCGGCTTACATCCGCGTCACGTAGACTTATTGGCAGTCACGCAAGACTGGTTGCGCTATCGTTTGCCAAAACGTTATGTACGTCATGGTCAGCATCCCTTATGTATTGGGCAAAAACAAAAATGGTTTTTGCTACGCTTAGATGAGCCAAATACTCAACATATCCGCTTTGATGAAGGGAAACCTGAATTTGACCATTGGCAATGGGTCAGCTACTGGTATCCACTTGGACAAGTGATTCACTTTAAACGAGGCGTTTATCGTCGTGCCTTACAAGAATTGGTACGCGAACTCCCCCTAAAGCAAGAGCTGATCATTCCTGAGCAAAATAATCATCTGCTTATGTAATGAGTTACTTAATAGTACAATGCAAAACACCCACGATAGTAGCTAGAATATTAGCAATTACCGTGGGTGTTTTTTTATTATCTCTTAACGGTCACTTTGAATGATTGTCAAACTCACGGCTAATAATATTAGCAATACAATCTGCATCGCTCTGTTTGCGCAACGTTAAGATGCTTTGAGTGCGGGTACCATAAGTAGGTTTGCTAGTTTCAGTATCGCCAAAAGCGACGGGTTCAATATAAACAGACGATAACATCTGCTCCACCTCAATTGCCACGCCAGTAACAGGCAGTTTATCTTCTGGTGCTTTGGTACTATCTGACAAAACGTTAAAAGCCGCCGCTTGCCAGTACGCAGGTGAGCTATCCTCCGCAATCAATGGCAGCACTTCTTGACGTAGTCGCCCGCGCAACCGCTCTGTCTTAAACCAGCTGTCCTCTGGTTGACCATTAGAGATAACATGTAGACCTGCATATAATGGCGTGGGTGCATGACCGCGATTATTGACGATTACAGCTTGCGCAGCGTCACCAATGATCAGATTAAAACCCGCATAATCCTGCAAATCAATCTGCCGTGCAAAATCCATCGGACTTAAAGCCCCTGTTAAGAATTCAGTGACCAGTGCACCACGTGAGCGCTCATCACTGCTTGCTTGCACTCCATCACGAAAATTCAATACCGCAGCCCAACGACCATTTTGTTCATAATACTCTGGACTCTGCGCTGACGATGCTTGCTGATGAATGCCTAACCACGTACCACCGCTTTGTTTATCACGTCCAGCATAAATAGGTTGGTCAGACCACTGGTGGAGCGGCTCAGTTGGGCGCTGCAAAAACTCATCACGGTTAGACAGTAGTACTAGCGGTAACTCATCAAATAATTGCCAAGCAATAGCGACAATACACATAGCTTTCCTTTTATAATAATTTTCGTTAAGCGGGTAATTCTTAATAGAGGCAAAGATATTATTTCAGACTTTACCTATTGATAAGGTAGCCTTTATAGATAGTAACTATTAATTGCCAGTCAGTAATTTATTGGCAGGATAGCTAATTTGGGAGGTTGAACGTATTACTTGTGATTGTTTACTTGGTAAGTCAAACTCCCACGCCACCATACCTTGATTGTCATTCCAATCTCGCTCAGTCACAGGCGGCGTATGCGTCACTGTAACCTTTAAACTATCGTCACGACTGATAGGTTCACTGCCCAGTACTTGCAAGCGTACGTTGCGATTGTGCTGATTGGTGAACTGATAGGCCTTGGTAGTCGTCAGTGTTTGCGTACGGTTTAGCATACCTTTCTCACCTTGCTTATCTTCATTGGTCAGCGCTTTGACCATCATGCTAGAATCACGACCAAATCCAATCCCCTGCTCTTTTAGCACTTGATAATTATAACGTGACTGACCTACATAGTTGTCATCACGGTACAACTGTAGTGAGCCGTCCACCCACTCTGGCGTCAGAAATGGCGCTGATGCATACCAATAGGCGGCCGTCTCAACGCTCGGGGTACTACGAACCCACAGCTTACTGCTGCCAGACTGCTCGCCAATGACAGTACGCACTCGCCTGCCACCACTGGGTATCGTCACTCGCTGCGGCAAGCGATATTCAATAATACCGTTTTTATTTTGGCTACTGACCGTAAAGTTCGGCAGTGGTGCCATATTTGGTGCTCTAGAATCGTCGCTATAACCTTCTCTGGCAGATACTACGACAGGCGTGTTATCCGACATAGGTATTGCATACTCAACATTTTGGTTTTCTTCATAAAGTGATAGGCGCGGCACATGAGGTAGTCGTCCTGTCGCGCGCTGGTTGGGGTTGGCTGTACTGAGAGTGACAGGAACGTTGGTCCAATTCTCGCCCGTTTGTTGGGCGATAATCGCAGAAGCGGTGATATTTAGGTGCTCGCTATTGGTGTTGAGACGCGCCTGATACGTAGGCTCCCAGCCTGCGCCTTGTACTTGATAATGCAATTTAATGCTACTTGGCGCGCGACTGGCAGTGCGTACACTCACTTGGGTCACATTACTCGCCGTTGACGTGACACTGCTTGCCATCATCTGATTTAGTGTATCTTGGGCGCTTGCTTGTCGCCGCTCCATCTCAATAATACTTTGGTTAATACGGGTCGCCTGCGCCTCTATATCGCGTGCGTTACTAGCAATCGTACTCGCCGTGTTGACTTGCGTGGCCTTAGTCAAATTTTGCAAATAGGCTTTTGCTAAGCGCGCCGCTTCTAATTCCGCATTAATACTAGCTAAAGTATTTTGCTGTGTTTGTACCTCGGCATCGCCTTGATATTGGCACTGGATTGCTTGCTCTCCTGTTAACTCTTCAATGCTGATTTCACCAATATTGACACCACCTATTGCCTGCACGCTGAGACTGTCTTTATCCATATAAGGTGATAGGCACGAAAATACCACGGTTTGCTCACCGCTACCAGTAATGGGCAATGAGCGTGTCACACTCGCCAGCCCTTGATAGACAGTCACTTGCTCGATACTACTCGTTGCCGCTTGGGCGACGGGTAAGCCTAATACCGTACTGCCACCAAGCACAAGTGGCAAAACCATAAGGCGCGATCGTTGCGAGCGCCGTGATGAGGTGCGAGCAGGAGCCGTTAGGCCAGACCACTGTGTTCGGTATGCGTTCATATATCTTTCCTTGGGGGTGTGATTAATCATGGCGTCAGCGTAATCTGTTCATGAGATACGTATGTGAAATAATGTCTATTCTATAGGCATTACCGTAGCCGTTTTGCAGGTCTTTGGCAATAAATGCTTTTGGCAGACAGAATTTTTAGTAAACAGCGCCTTTAGCGATAAATCTCTTAATATGGTAGCTCTTCAATTTTAAAAATTTGGTTTTCTGTATTGCACCATTTTTTTGTTCATCTCCCCTTTATGGTGCAGTTTATTAACCTTCCTGCACTAAATTAATGAATATACCCCACTCTCAACTTCGAAAGTGATTGAAAAAAGAAGAGCACCTCACTAATCTATTGTTTTCGACCAAGAATACAATGGAGTTGTGAGATGCCCATAGACGAATTTATCATCAATAT
>Ga0208301_1000366_pt1 | contig 13148 bp, 14 predicted proteins | sample 25BtaG_FD_184100 | JGI IMG/M metagenome (GOLD analysis project Ga0208301, IMG submission 184100) | Marine viral communities from Cariaco Basin, Caribbean Sea - 25B_WHOI_OMZ_CsCl (SPAdes) (version 2) | ecosystem: Environmental > Aquatic > Marine > Oceanic | place: Caribbean Sea: Cariaco Basin...
TTGCTTCGCGGTTTCGCGAAACGCCTTTTGATCTTCTGTTGGCTGGAATTGCATCGGCGCTCCTTGTCATCAATGACCGGAAATATGCTTTGGTAAAAATCTAACAACTGTTAGAATGCAGGTCAAGCGAATTTTTTGATGAGGCATTTGCGCTGTAGCAAGTTTCCGCAGCCCGGCGCTCGCTGTCACGAGCGCGTTGACGGGGGGAGCGCCGCTCTCGGGGGGGGGCTTGGCCCGATCAAACGGCGCGGTTGTGAGCGAGGCTGGTGCTAGCCGGTCGCCGGGATCGGCTGGATCAGCGAGCGCATCTGCCTGGGGCGGCCCTGTTGTATGTGACCGAGCGCCATGGCCATCATCACCGCGATGGCCAGGTCGACGCGGGTGGTCATCTTGGCGAGGCCGCGGATGAAGTGCTGCTCGAAGCCGAAGTGGCGATCGATGCGATTGTTGATCCGTTCCATGGCACTGCGGCGGTTGTAGCCGCAGTGCCAGCTCGCGTTGTTCCTGGGTCACCGGGCAGACGCAGCGCAGGGTGCCCTTTTCGGTATGCACGATGGTATCGGTCCGTTCAGGGTGGAGCGCTCGGGTGATCGGCTTGGACGGGTCGTTGTCCGGCTGCTGTTTCTCCTCGCGCCCGAGCTCGCGGGTGTCGATCAGCGGGCGGATGGCGTAATCGTCCCACAGCAGCCCCTTGGTCTCGGTGCCGTCGAGTCCCGGATCGGCGCTGAAGTCCTTGCAGCGCCCGGCCAGCTCCGACAATGATCCCTTGGTGGCCATCTTATCCCCCCCCCTGAGCGCCCTGGGGTGAATTTTCCGCCCTCCCCGCCGGTGGCGCCGGTAAGTCATTGATCCTGCGTCTGGCGGTGGGGTAAAGAGAAATCCGCCCATGCCGGAGCCGCCGGCAATTCAATGGGTTAGAGACTGCGCAAACGGCTCTCAAAAGTGGCAGCCAAGCGACTACAGCGACTGGTACGAAAGCCTGATGCAATCAGGAAAGCCGACGATGAGCTGAGCAAAGCAGAGAGAACGCGCGAGTGCGTTCTCTCTGCGGCCGGCCGCCTTTTCCGGCAAGAAGGCTTCTACGCGACAACGATGCGCGACATTGCGCAGGAATCCGGAGTAGAAGCGGGAAGCATCTATTACCATTTTCAGTCCAAGGATCAGATTCTGAACGAGGTGCTCGATCTTGGCGTGCGGCAACTTTACGAGAAGGTCCGTGAAATTACCCGTTCGGCAAGGAGAAGTTCTGAGGATTTTCGCAAGACGTTTGCTTTGCTCATCGAAACACACCTGACCTATTTAGAGCCTATTTCAATAGGCCGGCTCGCCAGTCCCATGAAACCCCTCCCTCACCCTATTTTTCGGAGAGATGCCCCAACCTATTAGAAAAGGTTCAAAGGGCAACACGCCGATGGCGTCCATCGCCTCCTGGCCACGATTGGGGTGTGGAGCCAACCAGGTCAGGGTCTCGTTGGAGGCGCTGTGCAGCCAGTCGCGTTTGCCACCGACCTGCATCCCGGTCTCATCGGCATGCAGGTCGGCGCTTCACGTAGCGCCGGGATAACCCACTCGGCAAACGGCTCGGCCCGCGGGTAGGCCTCCTGTTTGAAGGCGAACAGCGTGCCGGTGCTCAGCGCCAAGCCGCATTGAGACGTCAGCAACTCGCGGATACGGGGAAAGATAGACCCCATGGGCCTTGAGGTGCGGGCCATACTGGAGGGGGCGAGTCACGCCCTCGGGAAAGGGCGCCACGTCGAGTTGCCCCTGATCATCTTCGAGGACCTCAGCCTGGTACTCGGTGACCACGGCCTGGATCACGATGTCCTGCACCTGGCGCGTTTCGACGCCGACTGGGCGGCAAGTGCGTCCCTTGGGGAGTTGCCGACGATCGACACGGAGCTTGACCCGTAGCATCAGCACAACGATGGCCGCACGCAGCGACTGCGAGACCATGCGGTCTTTCTTGAGCTGCTGCCGGACCCGCTCCAGGGCCTCCTCGACGTTAATATCGTTAAGGGTCATGTCACCGCATGAGCGTGTCGAAGGCTGGGGCACACTATGCCTGAAAAATCAGCTGATTGGCGACAGGCTATCGCAGCGACCTGCAATGGTTCGGACAGTTTTAAAGAAAGCCTGATGCTCCGATAATGGGTCTCTCACAACATCGCCACCCGAACACTGACGGATCCTCACGAGTTCTGTGCTATTCGTCGCATAATGCCTGTTCCCTGACCTTCTCGCGAAGGCTCTCTCGGAGGATTTCCCAGGAGGACCAGGGCACGCCACCACGGCCAACCCCTCCCCGAGGCTTTCGCCGAGATGGAGGCCGGGGTCAGCGAGCTCGGTCACGGCCTGGATCGAAGCAGTCGCAATTCGGCCTTGCTGGCGCAGATCGGGTCAAACGAGCCGCGAGAGAGGGTATCCGGCCCCGTCCCGGCGGCTCCGCCAACCGTTTCGTGACGCGGTAGTGTGTGTCATGAGTCTATTATCCGCCGTCGCTGGGTCAGATCGTGAGCCTGCTGAGCTTCTTACATAATCAAGAGCCCGCTTGATCGACGCCATCCCCCGCAACCCGTTGGGCAAGATCCTGAAAAAGGAATTGCGAGCCCTGTAGTGCGGTTCTGGCTGAGCTTCCACTTGCCTTTCCGGCGAAGCCGTCGGCCGCGAAGTCGTTGGGGGCACGCGATGACGCGATGCCCTTACCGCCTGCGCGATGAAGGAATGGCGTAGGTCACGACTGCATGGGCTACCGGCTTTTCCAGCTGGCCTTCCGAATAGATATTCACCTCGGTTAATACCGAGCGGCGGCCCAGGTGGAGAGGAGTGCCCTTGGCCAGCAGGGCCTTGCCGGCTTCCGGCTTGCGCAGGAAGTTGATGTTCAGGTTGCTGGTGACCGCGAGCGGTACGATACCAATATGGGACAAGACCACTATGTAGGCGGCGGTGTCGGCGACGGCCATCATGGTGGGGCCGGACACGGTGCCGCCGGGACGCAGGTGGGATGCGCCCACCGGCTGGCGTGCCCACGCTTCCTGTTCATCCACCTTTTCGACCACGATGGTGGACTGGGGAAATTGGTCTCTCATGAATGACTGTAGCTCTTCCGCACTGGCCTGAATCGGCATCGTCTGGTTCCTCTATTGATATTGATCAACGGGTTGATTGTTTCAGTGACGCCGACTGGCGTGCCTGCACCAGTGCTTGCCGCATGGCCAGTTCAAACGCAGGCAGCTGTCGGGCGCGGCCTCGCTGACGGGTCGGATGTCCATTCGCCCGGGCACAATGTCACCCGGTGCGCTCCGTGCATCGGCGCTGCGCTGACAGGCGTCAGCCGCCAGCGGGCAGCTTGCGGCGCAGGAACTCGATGACCGCGTTGCTGAAGACGTCGTTGCGGTCGCCGGCGACCATGTGACCGGCGTCCTCGACGTCGAACCGCTCGGCATGCGGTACCAACTGCTGCAGCTCGTGCGCACCCTCCGGGCTGAGTACGTCGCTGGACCCACCCCGCACAAGCAGGGTGGGGATGCGGATGCGCCTGGCGGCGGCCTCGCGGCGCTTCTGTCTTACCAGTGCCTCGCCGGCGCGGGAACGGGTGGCGTGATCGAGGAAGCGAGGATCCCAGTGCCAGTACCAGCGCCCGTCGTTGTGCTGGCGCAGGTTCTTGCGCAAGCCGGTGGTGTTGCGCGCCTTGCGGTGCGGATTGTAGGCGCTAACCGCCTCCGCCGCTTCCTCAAGATTGGCAAAGCCGCCGGTGTGTGCGCGCATGAAGTCCAGCACACGCGCCACGCCATCGGGCTCCAGGCGCGTGGCGACGTCCACCAGCACCAGCGCGCGGGCGAAATCCGGCGGCCCCTCGCCGACCGCCAGCAACGAGGTGAGTCCGCCCATCGACGCGCCGACCAGCACCGGTGACGCGCGCAGCGAGGCACGAACGGCCGCGAGATCGGCCACAAGTGCGTCGGCACTGTAGTCGCCGTCCGGCGCCCACTGGCTGTCGCCGTGACCGCGGGCATCGAGGGCGATCGCGAAATAGCCGGCACCGGCGAGCTGCCGAGCCGTGCCGGCCCAGGCATGCCGGGTTTGGCCGCCGCCGTGGAGCAGGAGGACGGGCGGCCAGCCGCTCTCGCCAGCGGCTTCGGCCGCCAGCCGCCAGCCGCTCGCTCCGGTCAATTCCAGCGGGCGCAGGGGGACGGTGCCTCGCTTACTGCCGGTCGTCGGGAGCGTTCTCATGAACCGCATTCAATCCAGCCCCCGCGCAATTGTCCTTGGGGAATTCATGCTTGCGCGCATGCCGTAGCCAGTAAGCGTTGTCAAATTTTTGCGCCAACTGGCCGCCGTATTCGTAAATCAAGCGTTGTTCGTCGTTCAGTATGAAATCCATGGTTCTTCCTCAGCACTTAAAAGCCGGCTTGCGCCGGTCCTCGAAAGCATCAAGTCCTTCGGCAACGTCGTTGCCGGGTAGGGCGCGCACCGCTGCGTCGCGCTCAAGCCGCATCTGTTGGTCTATCGTCATGTCTGCACCTTCGCGGGCCAGCCGTTTCATCTCGGCAATACCAGGGCGCGAGCGGGTGCCGATGGTCTGGCAATAGTCCAACGTGGCCTCATGCAGATCCGCATCTGGAACAATATAATTGACCAGACCGACCTCCCTGGCCTCGTCCGCCTTGAGCCAGCGCGCCGAGTACATCAGGTCGAGCGCCCGGCGCTGGCCCATTAACCGTGTCAGCCGCTGCGAACCGCCCCAGCCGGGGATCAGACCGAATTGCGCATGCTGATCGCCGAATTGCGCGCTCTCGGCGGCAAAGCACACGTCGCAGGCCAGCATCAGCTCGATCCCGCCGGCCAGACATAGCCCCTGCACGGCGACGACGACAGGGAGGGTGCTCGTCTCGAGCGCGCGGAGGTTTTTCATGCCAGAGGCGATGAAATGATCCAGCGCGGCCGGATCGTTTAATTTGCCCTTCACTTCGGTGAGATCGGCGCCGGTGCAGAAGTGCTTACCCTGTGCACGAATGAGGATCGACCGCACTTCCCGATTGGACTCGAATTTTGTGCGCGCGTCCGATATCCGATTATGCACTTCCAGTGACAGGCAATTGAATTTCTCCGGGCGTGCCAGTTCGATGATGCCGACGCTGCCCTCATTGAATGCGTCGATCACACCACTCATTTTGCCGCTCCCTTTGCCTTCTTGTCGTACTGAAGCGCCATCCGCCCGACCTTTTCGCGGGCAATCACCAGTTTCTGGATTTGCGCGGTGCCATCGCCGATCTGCAGGCCGAGAACGTCGTTGTAACGTTGATGATGGGGCAGGTCAGTGGTATAGCCGTAGTGCCCATGCAGGATCAGGCACTGATGAAGAATCTCGCAGGCGGTCTTCGGCAAGTACCATTTGCACATCGCCGCCTCGGCGGTGTGGGGCAGGCCGCGGTCGCGCAAATCCAGCGTATAATAGCAAAGCTGGCGCATCATGGTCAGTTGGGTTTCGGCCTCGGCCAGGGGGAAACTGACGCCCTGATATTGCACGATGGGCGCGCCGAAAGCCTCGCGTTCCCGGACATAGGCCCAGGTCTCGTCCACCGAGGCCTGCGCCGCGCCCAGACATTCCAGGCCGATCAGCGCGCGGGAATAGTCGAATCCCGACATGATTGTGGCAAAGGCGCGATCCTGTTCGGCCATCATGTTTTCGGCCGGCACGAAGACGTCGTCGAAAAACACCGATCCGCGCCCGACAGGCTTGGTGCCGATGTCGTCAAAATGCGTGCGGCTGATGCCGTCCTGGTTCAGATCGACAAAAAAGGCACTGACGCCGCGGGAGCCCCCGTCAGGATCGCCCGTGCGCGCGAAAACGACGGCTGCGTCGGCCTGGCTGGCAAAGCTCATTGACGTCTTTTCGCCGCTCAGCCGCCAGCCGTTTCCGGACTTTTTGGCCCTGAGAGTCAGGTTCGCCGCATCCGATCCGCCCCGCGGCTCCGTCAGGCCCAGGCCGATGACGGCATCACCCGAAATAACCTTGGGCACCCACTCTGACGCGATTTCCCTGGAGGCGTGCCTGGCCACCATCCCTCCCATGAGAGAGCCTAGAAGCTGCACATAGCTTGCGTTGAAATCGGCATAGGCAATCTCTTCGACAATGAGGCCTGCAGTGACCGAGCTTTCGCCAAGCCCGCCGAATTCCTCAGGCAGATCCGGCGCAATCAGACCCAGCGCGCCCATTTCCTTTATCAGCGCACGATCAAGGGCGTGGCCGCGTGCGCGCTCCTGGTAGCCGGGTGCCAGTTTTTTTGTGGCGAATTGCTTCGCGGTTTCGCGAAACGCCTTTTGATCTTCTGTTGGCTGGAATTGCATCGGCGCTCCTTGTCATCAATGACCGGAAATATGCTTTGGTAAAAATCTAACAACTGTTAGAATGCAGGTCAAGCGAAGATTTTGATGGAGGATGCCAACAATGGAAAACACGCAGCAGAGGGAAACCTTCGGGACCATGCTTTCGCCCATTCGCGCAGGCCGACGCACGTTGCGAAACCGGGTCATCATGGGGTCGATGCACACGCGGCTGGAAACCGAGCCTGACAGTATCGCCAAGCAGATTGCATTCTACGCGGAGCGTGCGCGAGGGGAGGCGGCGATTCTGGTCACGGGCGGGTTTTCACCCAATGCCGAGGGGATATTCGATCCCAAAGGTCCGCGTATCGATGACCCCGATCAGGCTCGGCGCTTGCGCCCAATATGCGAAGCGGTTCAGGCCGAAGGCAGCCTGATCTGCGCCCAGCTTCTTCATGCCGGGCGCTACGCAAAGATCGAAGGCTGCGTCGCGCCGTCACCGATTCGATCCCCGATCAACCGTTTCGTCCCGCGTGAAATGACCGACGCCGACATCCGCCGCACCATTGCGGATTTTGCCTCCGCTGCCGCCAATGCTCAGGCGGCGGGATTCGATGGCGTCGAAATTATGGGATCCGAGGGGTATCTTATCAACGAATTCACCGTCACTCATACCAACAAGCGTGAAGACGGCTGGGGCGGAAACGCCGAGAATCGGCACCGCTTTCCGGTCGAGATCGTGCGCGCGGTGCGTGAACGCTGCGGACCTGGCTTCCTTATCATCTATCGCATTTCGGCTGCCGATCTGGTCGAGGGCGGCGCGCACAGCGATGAAATCGCCGCGCTCGCTCGCAAGATCGAGGCGGCGGGGGCCGACATTCTGAACACCGGCATCGGCTGGCACGAGTCGCGCGTGCCGACGATAGCCTACCCGGTTCCGCGCGGCGCCTGGCGCAAGGCGGCGGCCAACGTCAAGGCTGCAGTTTCGATCCCGGTAGTCGCCTCCAACCGGATCAACACGCCGGAGCTTGCAGAGGACATCCTGACCTCCGGGGACGCAGACATGATCTCAATGGCCCGGCCCTTTTTGGCTGACCCCCATTTCGTGAAAAAAGCGCGCGAGGGCCGCGCAAACGAGATCAACACCTGCATCGCCTGCAACCAGGCCTGTCTGGATTTCATCTTTTCCAGCCGACCTGTGAGCTGTCTAGTCAATCCACGGGCGGGTCGCGAAACCGAATTTCGGGATACGCCGACAGAATCACCAAGCAAGTTGGCCGTTGTCGGCGGCGGTGCCGCCGGTATGGCCACGGCCGCCGAGGCGGCACGGCTGGGCCACGACGTTACGCTGTTCGAAGCGCAGGACAAGCTGGGCGGACAACTGAACCTGGCGCGCGCGGCACCGGGCAAGGACGAGTTCGACGAAACCTTGCGCTATTATACCGGTCAGATAAATAAACACGGAGTCAAGTTGCGTCTGGGGCAGAGGGCCGGCCTGGACGATCTGAACGGCTTCGATCATGTGGTAATCGCCACAGGTGTTACGCCGCGCATTCCCGACCTGCCGGGCGCGGACCATCCCAGTGTGGCGACCTACGCCGAAATCCTGTCCGGCGAACGCGCGGCGGGTGACACTGTCTTGGTGATGGGGGCAGGGGGCATCGGCCATGACGTGGCCGAGTTCCTCGTGACCGGACCGGCCGAGGCCCACAACCCCGACGCATTCTGCGAGACATGGGGCGTAGACCCGAAATTTGCCGTGTCGGGCGCGTTGGTAGGCGATCCGTTGGCACTGAAACCATCGCGCCGCAAGGTGGTCATGCTTCAGCGAAAGAACTCGAAACCGGGCGCGGGCCTTGGGGTTTCGACGGGCTGGATTCTGCGCAATGCCCTTCGCAAGCACGGAGTCGAGGCCTTGGTCGGGGTGGTCTATGAACGCATCGACGACGCGGGGTTGCATATCCTCATGGACAACGGAGAGCCAAAGGTCATCGCCGCTGACACGATCGTGCTCTGTACCGGTCAAGAACCGGAGCAGGCCTTGGTCGACGAGCTTGTTGCGCGCAGCGTCACCGTCACGATGATCGGCGGGGCGAAGGAGGCGGCTGAACTTGATGCGCTGCGCGCCATCGATGAAGGGGTGCGTCTGGCGCAAAGTCTCTGAACCGGGGCGGGAGGCCGAACCCGGAGATAGGCAGGTGCAGCAGGCGGTTCGTGATGCCATCTCCATGGAAATCCGATCGGCGATGGAAATCACTAGAGGGTGAAGAGGAATCTCCACGCCCTCACCCAGCAACACCTGTCCGCCCCACCATCGCCATCAGCGTGGCGGTCATCGTGGCGACGAGCTTTTCGTCCTCGCCCTTCATAGCATAGGCGCGCGCCTCGCATACCGTGAGGGTTCGTCCGGGTTTGACAACCTCGGCCACAAAGCGAAACCGCTCGCCATCCGCCGGATTGAGCAAGTTGATCTTGAATTCCGCTGTCAGCACCGCGGCCTCGGGAGGCATCAGCGAAAAACCCGCATAGCCGCAAGCACTGTCGAGCGCGGTCGATACGATCCCTGCGTGCAGAAACCCATGCTGCTGGGTCAGCGCATCATCATGCGCCATCTCCAGAACGATACGCCCGGGCGCGAGTTCGGCAATGGTGATCCCCATCGTGCGCATCACCTTCTGGCGGTTGAAACTCTCGCGCACGCGCGTATCGAAGTCAGAGTTTCGCGGCTCGAAATTTGGCATGGTCTGACTTCTCTCCTTTCGTCATCAAATGATAACCAATTCAGGCAGGTGGCAATTGCGCGGTTGGTCGTAACACATGGCGTCCCGCACCGGAGAGCGGGCGCAGCCGTCAGTTCACTGGACGAAAGCAGCCCGATTCTCGGCGACGAAATCGCGGAAGCGGCGGGCCGGGCGCCCAAGTACGTCATTGACGGTGGTCTCGATGCCCGCGAGATAGCCCTTTGGGGCAATGGAGGCGAGTTCCACCATGGCTGCGGCGACCTCTTCCTGCATTTCGTCGGCGATCATGGCCGCCTTTGAGTCCTCCGCCGACAGGGGCGTGCAGTTGACGGAGCGTCCGGTCTCCTCGGACAGAACAGTGGCGATATCCTCACCTGTCAGGGCCTCGGGGCCGGTCAGGCCATAGACCTTGCCTTCGTGCCCCGGTGCGGTCAGCGCCTCTGCGGCGACATCGGCGATGTCGCGGGCGTCGACCCAGGCCACTGGTCCGCCCAGACCGTCGTAATAAACACCGTCCTTCGCAATGTTACCGGCCTGCCACAGTAGGTTCTGCATGAAATAGGTCGGCTGGACGAAGGTCCAGTCAAGCCCGCTTTCCTTTACCAGTTCCTGCGTTTCGGAATGCCACTTTCCAAAGGTCACCTTGGCCTTGGGCGCCGCGCCCAAGCCGGTGGCCAGAACGACATGGCGCACGCCCGCGGCCTTTGCCGCTTCGATCACATTCGCTTTCCAACGGCGCATGTCCAGATGGGCGGGCGTCACGAGATAGATCTTTTCGGCACCGGCACATGCCTTTGCCAGTGCGGCGGGGTCGGAGAAATCGGCGGTGACGGTCTCACATCCCTTGGCCTTGAGGGGGGCGACTTTGGCCGGATCGCTGGTGACTGCGCGCAGTTTCGCGCCCTTGGCCAGGAGGGTGTCGACAAGGGGGGCGCCGGTCGTGCCGGTTGCGCCGAAGACGGTTATCATGGCGTTTCCTTTCGCAGGTCTGCAATGGGTTTCATCGTTTCGGGATTGCTGATCGAGGACAGGTCGCCCGGATCTTCGCATAGATAAGCCGCGCGAATGATCCGGCGCATCGTCTTCATGCTGCGGGTCTTGGGCAGTGCCTCAACAAAATGGATCTCGCGCGGGCGGAATGGCTTGGAGACGACCTTTCCCACCTGGTCCTTGAGCCGTTCGACGAGGCCCGCATCGGGCGTCACACCCGGCGCCGCTACACAGATGCAGACCACCGCCACGCCCTTGATATCGTCGGGCGCGGCGATGGCGGCAGCGTCCACTACCTCTCCGGTGCCGGTCAGGGCTGCCTCGATCTCGGGCGGACCGATACGCTTGCCGGCAATGTTCAACGTGTCATCCGAACGGCCGAGGATATACCATGTGCCGTCTGGATCGCGGCGAACCCAATCGCCGTGCCGCCAAACGCCCGGGAAGGTGGACCAGTAGGTTTCCAAATATCGCTGCCGGTCGCCCCAGATGGCCGGGGTCAGGCCCATGGGCAGTTGGCTCACAATTAGTTCGCCCACCTCGCCCGGCGCGGCTTCGCTTCCATCCTCGCGCAGCACTTTCGCGCCCACACCCAGAGCCTGGGCGGAAAATCCGCCGGGCTTGATTTCGTGTAGAACGGTCGAGGTTAGGATGGCCCCGAACAGCTCGGTCCCGCCGGATATGTTCAGCGGCACAGCGCGTCGGCGGCAGATATGGTCAAGTTGCCAGAGCCAGGCGTCGTTGGTCCAAGGTTCACCGGTTGAGGCAACGATGCGCAGGGGCGAAAGATCGTAACCGGAAAGAGGTGCGGGATCCTGTGTCATGAACTGTCGCACCAGCGTAGGTGCAACGCCAAGGTGGGTAACGCCCATCTCCGAGGCGAGGCGTAGCAGCCGGAAGGGGTCGTCGGGCATCGAAGGCGCGCCCTCGGCCAACACCAGCGTCGCCCCCGAAAGCAGTACCGACAGAAGCGTGAGCGGCCCCATGACCCAGCCCATGTCGGTCATCCACATATGCCGATCATCGCGTTTCATGTCGAGGCACAGTAGGAAATCCGCCGCAGCCTTGGCCTGCACACCGATATGGGTGTGCACCACGCCCTTGGGCCGGCCGGTCGTGCCCGAGGTATAGGCGATGAGCAACGGCGCGTCGGCTTTCACCGGATGGGCGGGCTGCGTCGGGTCTGCATTGTCGACACTCTCCTCCCAGTCGAGATCGCGGGCCGGATCGGCCGCCGCACCACCAAACCGCCGCAGGCTGAACACGGTATGGATCGAAGGCACATCTTTCAGGGCTTCGGCCATCGCGGCCTCCATCCAGACGGGCTTGCCGCGCCGGGGCGTAGCATCCGCCGTCAGCACGGCCACCGCCCCGGCATCCTTGAGGCGGCTGACGATGGCGGTCGGCGCGAAGCCCGAGAACAGCGGCACCGCCACGGCGCCCAGCCGGGCAATACCCAGAAGCGCCGCCGCGATTTCGGGGATCATCGGCATGTAGATGCCTATCGCCTGACCAGGCTTCACCCCGCGCGTGGCAAGGGCCGAAGCGATGCGGGCAGCTTCGGCAGCGAGTTCAGCATAGGTCCAGCGGCGGCGGCTTCCATCCTCACCGACCCAGTCGATCGCCGTCTTGTCCGCCAACCCCTCCGAGATGCGCGCATCAAGGCATGTCTCTGTCAGGTTCAGATCGCCGCCAACGGCCCAATGGATCGATTCGGGCCCTTGGGAAATATCGCGAAGCTGTGTGTAGGGCCGGTTGAAACAGATGCCGGCATAATCGATTATTCGGCCCCAGAACCACTCCGGTTCGACGTTGGCACGTCGGGCTAGATCCTCGTAACTATCCGCGCCGCAGTCATCCAGGAAAGCGGCAAGCGTACTTGAACGCCGAATGTCAGAGTCTGGCTGAAACATCTGTCACCTTTCTTCAACGTAGAGAAAGTCGCACCGTTGGCGCGCCCAGTTGGGGGGTAACTCTGGACACAGCTTAGTGGCAGGGTCTTGTGACAGACACTGCCACCAGCGGTCAACCGTGCATCGACAAGCCACCTGAGACCGAAATCACCTGACCAGTGATGAAGCCGGCGTCGTCCGACGACAGGAAGCAGATGATTCCGGGGTAATCTGTCGGCTGCGCCAGGCGCTTCATCGGAATGGCCCGTTTGAGACCCTCGGCGATCTTTTCACCAGCGTCGCCCTGAGCAACCTGGGCGAACAGCGGCGTGTCGGTCGGCCCGGGCGCAACAGCGTTCAACTGAACGCCCTTGCGCGCTAGTTCCCGTGCTACCGTTTTGGTAAACGAGATGATGCCGCCTTTGCAGGCAGAATAAACCGCTTCGCCGGACGAACCGACGCGACCAGCGTCGGAGGCAATGTTAACCACGCGGCCGCCCCCGTTTTTGACCATGCCCGGAAGCACCGCATGATGCATGTTCAAGGGGCCATAAAGGTTGATGTCGATGACCTTTTCCCAGAGGCCGGAATCGGTATCGAGGAACGGCTTGATCTCATCCCATCCTGCGTTATTAACCAGTACGTCGATCGGGCCTCCGGCCTCGAATTCAGCCACCGCCTTGTCGACCTGGCCGCGATCGGTGATGTCCGCCTTGAATGCTTGTGCCTTGCCTCCCGAGCCCTGGATGATACGGGCCGTTTCCTGCGCGCCCTCTTCGTTCAGGTCAAAAACCGCAACCTCGGCGCCTTCTTCGCCGAAACGTTCGCAAACCGCGCGCCCTATGCCGCTGCCGCCGCCGGTTACGATCACGCGTTTTCCGCTCAGTCCTCGCATATGGAAATTCTCCTGTCCCGCTAACACCTTGAAAATGAAATTGATTTTAAGTGCCCAACAAGTTATTCTAACAACCTTTAGAATTTTTGCAAAGGACACCTTTGAAAAGTGACAGCCAAGCGACTACAGCGACTGGTACGAAAGCCTGATGCAATCAGGAAAGCCGACGATGAGCTGAGCAAAGCAGAGAGAACGCGCGAGTGCGTCCTCTCTGCGGCCGGCCGCCTTTTCCGGCAAGAAGGCTTCTACGCGACAACGATGCGCGACATTGCGCAGGAATCCGGAGTAGAAGCGGGAAGCATCTAT
>Ga0208301_1000367_pt1 | contig 13125 bp, 15 predicted proteins | sample 25BtaG_FD_184100 | JGI IMG/M metagenome (GOLD analysis project Ga0208301, IMG submission 184100) | Marine viral communities from Cariaco Basin, Caribbean Sea - 25B_WHOI_OMZ_CsCl (SPAdes) (version 2) | ecosystem: Environmental > Aquatic > Marine > Oceanic | place: Caribbean Sea: Cariaco Basin...
CAAGCTCAAACGTGAGTGCTGCAGGTAGGTCCAGCGCCGGGATAATGTCCATGGTGGCATCCCGGTCGAATGACCAACGATAAGGGCGGGAATCTTCATCCACCAAGAGCGGGAAATCTGCACTCAGTTTTTCCAGGTCCCGCTGGATGGAGCGCATGGTCACCGAGAATCCCCGCCCCTCCAGCCGGCTCGCAAGCTCGGGTGTAGTGATCGACTTCGGGTAACGGGGCACCATCCGGAGCATGGTGAGATAGCGAACGGCGGTGTTGGACATAGCAGATTCCTTGCATGATCTATACGACACCATAGGCGACATAAAATGTCGTAACGTCATGCTAGATTCTTCCCCATACCAAGTAAAGCTTCCGACAAATCAGCAAGCAAAGGAGAGTAACCCTGAATCACTCAGACTTTACCCACCTTCTGGTCGAACATGGATTCACCCCCCAGTCCTACGATTTCGCGTCGACCATGCTCGGTTTCCAGCATGAGATTTATAACGCACTTATTCACGACGATCCGGTTTTCAGTCCTTATTCACAGGTCCATCAGCAGCCTCATTCACCCGACGCGATGATTCGTTGTGAACTGCTTACCAATACCGGAGACCTGACCGCTGCGGTGAAGCATTTCTATAACCGCTGGATGATTGAATTACGCTATGAAAACCCGGTGGTGGAACGTCTCAACCTGAACCGTAGCCAGGACGTCGTTACCATCCACGTGCTGACGATCAGTGAGCACAATGCCATGACTTTCCAGTTCACCATCAAGCGAGGTGTGCGATGATCTTTAGCCTTTTCGTCCTGAATGTGGTGCTCTGGATTGCAGCCTCCATGTTGTGTATCAGCTACTTCAACGACCATGTCGAGGGCTGGGAGGAGTGGGAGGCCTTCCCGGTATGGGTGAAGATTCCGATATTGCTGGTTGCACCAGCTCTTTTTCTACCCTGGTGGATCAGATAAGCGAAAAGCTATCAGACCACAATTACTGGTACCGCCATTTTAGGCATTCCTGCCCACAACACGGATTTAACCGTCTTTTCAACGGCACCGTGCACGAGGGCAGCAATGCTGCAGTATTACTTCGCTATCCTCGCCTACCGTTGATACAGAGCCGGACAGAGGCATCCAACCTTCCAGCCTTGGGTTCGCTTCGACATTGCTATTCTAGCCCATCATTCCTGCACAAACTGACGTCCGTAGCGTTGTCTTCCAGGAGTTTGCGGACGGTCTGACGAACATCCACAACCGGCCCGCCAGCAACAAACCGGGCATCAAGGTCATAGGCCATCCGCTCCAGGGGCATCTGGTCATATCCGTAAATAGAAATTTCTTCCAGGTAACGAGAGATGAAGTTGCGATAGCCAAGCTGCTGCCACTGGGCCACATGGACCAGTTCATGGAAATGAATTCGCAGGTTATTGGCCGCTGAGGGCGTCAGGTAATAGGTGTCATCCAGAGTCAGGCCTGCAACACTTCGGTCAAACAGGTCATCCAGGCCTGCCTGCGAAACATACTCTTGCGGTGGCAACGGTACTTCGGGCACTTCGACGTAGTAGCTCCGGGCGAGGAAACTTTCAGGGAAATAACCGGCAAACAGCTCCTTGAACTCCGTGCATGGGCGCCTGGAGGTTGCGAAGTGCAGATTGGTCTCGTTCACCCAGGATCGGATGGTATCCAGCATGTTCTGTCTCCTTGAATCTGGCGGCACTGTCTTGTCGGGCTGATCTGTTTTCTGTTGCAGATCGCACTCCCTCAAGATGTGTCGTCAGATTAAGCGACCAGAGCGACAGAAACGGTCGCTTACTGGAAAACCTACCGCCCCGGTGGGCTGCCGCCCTTTTTGGGGAGCCGCGAACGCCCGCCATGCCTTGTTCCAAGCCTTAGCGGCTTTGGCAGTTTGACTTGGTGACAGTCATAGGCTGAGTGTGGGCAGCACTTCTTGAGTGCGTCAGATTTGAACGGATTGAATACCGCCGCTGTCGATTTCACCAACAAATCGAACTGAGCGAAGACCCGCCCGAGCCAATGATGGCCCGGGCCGTCAAGGTTAGTAACCTCCCCAGAACCGAGTGGTGGCTAGCCCGCCAGCATATCCCGCAAAGCTTTGCGGTTCAGCTTTCCAACCGCCGTCTTCGGCACACTGTCCACGAAGACGACCTTTCTTGGTTTCTTGTAGGAGGCCAGGCGCCCGCTGACAAAGTCGATGAGCTTTGCCTCGGTAACTTCCTGACCGGGCTTGAGCGCAATAGCCGCGGTCACCGCCTCGACCCATTTTTCATCTTTGGTGCCAACGACGGAACACTCGGCAATCGCAGGATGTTCCATAAGGACATCCTCGACCTCCCGTGGGTAGACGTTGTAGCCGCCGGTGATGATCATATCGGAGGTACGGTCTTTCATGTGCAAGAAGCCGCGCTCGTCCATAATCGCCACGTCCCGCGTACGGAGCCAGCCGTCGTCAGTAAACATTTCAGCGTTCAGCTGATCGGCGTTGTAATACCTTTTCATCATAGAGGGGGCCTTTACGGCAATTTCGCCGGGCTCAACATGCGGCACATCGTTTCCAGACTCATCAATCAGGCGCAGTTCAGCATCCACACAGGGCTGGCCACATGAACCAAGCAGTTCGCCCTCATGATCCTCCGGCCGAAGAACGGTAATGATGGCACGGTGGATGGGTGGGCATCCTGGATAGCGGGGTACCGCGTCGGAACAAGACACAGTGGCGAGCTCACGAACGATCAATGAAGCTTCGAGGGTTCGAGAGACTGTTTGAGGGGCTCAGTGTTCGCCCGGATAACCTGGTTGGTGGCATCAAGGTCCTGCGCAAGGACCTGTAGGGGCTGGGTCTGGCTGCTGAAGCGCATGTGTTCGAGATTCAAGGTTTTTCAGATCAGGACGAGCAGGCAGCAAGGTCACTGTGGGATAGGCAAGCCCTGCTCCGGGACTACAAACGGTTGGTCGATCAGGTGTCCAATCAATTGAGGAGATTGGAAAGCCTGTCACCAGAAGCAGCCGCAGCGGAATCTCTGGTCTTCGGTCGGTCCGTCATTCGTCAGATTATTCGCGACCCACTGTTACCCGAGGAGCTTGTCGCCAGCAAGCAACGACTCAGGATGATCAGTCTGATGCAGGAGTATCAGACGGTAGCAATCAAAATCTGGTTGAACGTGTTGGGCGTGTAACTGCTCCCCGCTACCCTATAAAAGAAAGGCAGATCCGTGAGTTACTGGTCTGCCTTTTTTGTTTCTCGTTGGTGTGATTCCTGGGCGCATCCCATCGCAGACGATGAAAAAAGTGCCGCTGTGGTATCAAGACCGCCTACCCTGAGGTTGGTAAAGCTGGAAAGCCGATACAAAGAGCTCAACTCATTCCCGGGCGCACCACCGAGCAATAGCAATAGAGCGACCGCTCGTTTTATTATTGACACTTCCCGGTCTGCCCTTTAGCGTTAGCTGACCTATGTCCCGCCTGATTGATATTGTGGACCACAAGAGTCTGCATCGGCTCTGCCAGAACCTGGACGAAGAATAACAGAAGGCAATCCGTAAACTGTCGGAAAGCACCCTCAACCCCGAGTCTGGAAAGCTCACTACAACAAGGAGAAGCCCCCGTGGACATCACTACCACGCCAGCAGAAATGAACGACCTCACCATGTCGGAAAAATCCCGGCCATTGCTTGAGGCCGTCAAGCAACATATCCGTGACAATGTCGACCCCATTCTGGAAGAATTCGAGCGCCTGGGCCAAGGCCGCGCAGACCGGTTCAGCTACGCTCCCGGCCAGCTCGAGCTGCTTGAGGGCGCGAAGCAGAAAGCCAAGGAAGCCGGGTTGTGGAACTTCTTCCTGCCCAACGCCGAAACCGGTGAAGGTCTGTCCAACCTCGACTATGCCTACCTGGCGGTGGAGCTGGGCAAGAACCCCCTGGCTTCGGAGACCCTCAACTGCTCCGCGCCGGACACCGGCAACATGGAAGTACTGGAACGGGTTGGTACCCCCGAGCAGAAAGAGCAGTGGCTTAAGCCATTGCTGGAAGGCAAGATTCGCTCCTGCTTCGGTATGACCGAGCCCCATGTGGCCTCTTCGGACGCTCGCAATATTGAAACGAGCGCGGTACTGGAAGGCGACGAATGGGTCATCAACGGCGAAAAGTACTACATTTCCGGCGCCGGCGATCCCCGCTGCAAGATCATGATCTGCATGGTCAAGACAAGCCCGGATGCCGAGGCCTGGCGTCAACAGTCCCAGATCCTGGTCCCCATGGATGCGCCGGGCCTGACTGTGGTCGGCCCGATGCACGTGTTCGGCCACGACGACGCCCCCCATGGCCACATGCACATCACACTCGAGAATGTACGGGTCCCCAAAGAGAACATACTGTGGGGTGAAGGCCGCGGCTTCGAGATTTCACAGCTGCGGCTGGGCCCGGGTCGCATCCACCATTGCATGCGCTCCATCGGCGCCGCCGAGAAAGCGCTGGACCTGATGATCGAACGCGGTCAGAGCCGAGAAGCCTTCGGTCGCCCGATCCTGGATCTGGGCAAGAACATGGAAACCATTTCCCGCGCGCGGATCGAAATTGAAGCCATGCGCATGATGGTCCTCAAGGCCGCCAAGGCGATGGATGTGCTTGGCAACAAGGAAGCTCGCGTCTGGGTCTCCATGGTCAAGGCCATGGTGCCAGAGAAAGTCTGCAAGATTATCGACGAAGCGATCCAGATCCACGGCGCCACCGGCGTCAGCCAGTGGTCAGAGCTGCCCGACATGTATACCAAGCAGCGCACCCTGAGACTGGCAGACGGACCGGACGAGGTCCACCATAATGTGGTCGCCCGCGCCGAGGTAAAGGCCTATAACCAGGATCCCTACCGTCGGCAGGAGTAACACTGCTCAGCCGTCCCCGGATGTGATCGCCGGGGACGGCCCTTCTTCAGTACAATCAGAAGAACTCCCACTCGGCACCCCGGCGCAATAACCGGCTGCCACCCGCCCGGGTTTGACTTCCAGCCCATTGTAGCTTTGACTGAATTGGGCATTTACTCCCACGCCCAGCTGTAACAAATGTCTCGATATTTCCTTTCTGATATTAATAACAAAAGGATTGGTCAATGACTGACACCACCCAAACCGTCGATATCCCCCACCTCGGTGGCTCCACTGTGGGTTACCGCTTTGGCAAGCCCTACGATCCATCGCTCCCGACACTGATCCTGAATAACTCGTTTACCACCTCGGCTGAGTTGTTCAGGCCACAATTCGCTGACGAGGAACTTTTGAAGGTGGCCAACCTCCTGGCCATCGAGCCATACGGCCACGGCAAAACCCACCCCACCTACCGCCAGTTCACCTATTGGGACAGCGCGATCGCCAACCTGCAGGTGCTGGATGCACTGGGCATTGACCAGGCCTTCGCAATGGGCACATCCCAAGGGGGCTGGATTGTTACCCAAACCGCCATGCTCGCGCCGGACCGAATCAAGGGCATTATTCCGCTGGGCACGTCCATGGACCGCGAAAGCCAGCAAAGCCAGGCGCTCGGCTGCTGGGATGGCACCGAGTTCTGTACGCCAGCCATTGACGCGTTGGCTGAATCCGTCCCCGACGACTGGGTGGTACCGGATGAATTCGTTATTGGCGTGCTCGACGCCGGCCTGGGCGACTCGGTATCAGACGAGGACCGGGCCTTCTGGCTGGACGTCTACCGCAGGAACTATTCCGGAGATGCCGGCCGTGAGCGTCTGCGGATTTGCTCGATCAACCTGCGCGACCGGGACAGCTTGTTGGCACGGCTTAACAGCCTTACCTGTCCGGTGCTGTGGATTCATGGCACTGCGGACTCGGTTTACTCCGTTGCCAACGCCGAAAACGGCATCGCCCGCTTCACCGGGTCGAAGGATGCGCAGCTAAAAGTTGTTGAGGGTGGCCAGCACTTCTTGAGTGCCTCAGACCCAAAAGAGGTCAATGCTGCCGCAGTGGATTTCATCAGTAAATGGAAATGAGCCGACATGTGCTGCATCACTGATACAAATCATAAGCAGCCAGCATTCCCCAACAAAAACCACATGATGGAGCAGATCCCATGAGAGCAATAATAAAGCCACTTCTGGCAACAATCGTCTCAGGTACTTTAATCGCCGCAATCGCGCCGGGCGCGGTTGCGAACGAGGACTGGCAGACTTCCAAGTGGGGCGACGACGATACGATTGGTGCCGCCAATTACCTGTCCGCAGATCGTATCCTGGAAGCGACACGCCTGGTCACTGAAGGCAAGGCCTACTCCCTGGGTGTTGAGCTAAATCGTGACTTCCCTGCGTATGGCACGCGCTTCTTTGACATCACCGTGATGGAGCCCAGGGCCGGCGGTCAGGCTATCGGGCCAACCAAGCTGACCAGCACGGATGACGTTCTTCATACTTGGCTGGGCATTGGCAGTCAGATCGATGGCTTCGGCCACATCGGCATCGATCACAAACATTACAACGGGCTGGCAGCTGAGGACATCGTAGCTGTTGATGGCTTGAAGAAGCTGGGCACAGAAGGTATTCCTCCTATCGTCACCCGTGGCGTGCTTCTGGACATGACGAAACACTTCGGCCAGGACATGCTCACCGAGGGGCAGGGTTTCAACCGCGAAGAAATCCGCGCTGCAGCGGAAGCCCAAGGTGTGAAGATTCAGGAGGGGGATGTAGTCCTCTTCCACACGGGCTGGCTCAGTCTGGTAGGGGAGGATAATGAACGATTTGGCAAGGCTCAGCCGGGACTAGGTGTCGATGGCGCTGAATATCTGGCTGATCAGGGCGTCGTTGCCATCGGTGCTGATAACTGGGGCCTGGAAGTCATCCCCTTTGAAGAAGGTACCGGCGTATTCGAAGTTCATCAGACCCTGCTGGCCAAGAATGGCGTCTATATTCTTGAAAACATGAATACGGCTGAACTAGCCAAAGATAATGTGCATGAATTCATGTTCGTTCTGGGGCAACCCAAAGTTAAGGGTGCCGTACAGATGATGGTGAATCCGATAGCCATCAAGTGAATATTGAATTATAGGTGTTGCAGCGCAGGTCCCGTTCCTCGTGAGGAACGGGACCGTTGACTCAGTTCCAGGAAACAGACGTCCGCCGCGCTGATCTATTTACGGTTGCAAAGTACTGGTTTAAGAAGCGTACCACAACCTGGATCTGGTCATTGCTCTCTCCTTTCACCCCCCAATCACTGGGTAGCGCCATTCTCTGGCTCTTTCTCAATGCCTAATCTGCCGGAAGCACTTCGCCCTCTGCGACGGGTTTCAGGTCCCTGGTACCCCTGACCGGCTCACACACCAACGGCGCCGGGATATGTGTCTTCATCAGGTGTGCAAAGGCATCGGTATGATGAAAGTCCGGGTCCAGCCACAGGTCGAAGTCCTCCGGCCGGAGCATCAACGGTATGCTCGTGGGGTGAATGTGACTGAACCTCGGGTGTGGCGGCAAGGTGATGACGGTGAAAGAGCTCACCTGTTCCTCACCAAAATGCCACGACTGCCATAGCCCGGCCAGGGCGGTGGCCTCCCCCTGCGGGTGGATGTTGTAGACCTGCTTGCCCTGCCATTCATGGAAGCCGCTGACCGGCACAATACAGCGGTGGGAGGGATAGACCTTCTTCCAGAGCGGGCTGCTGGTGAGTCGGTCACTGCGCGCATTGAAGGTATGGAACTTCGGATTTGGCCGGTAGCCATGCCCCTCCGGCCGGGGCTCGATCAATAGCGACCAGATACCCGGTTCAAGGTAACGATCTCCACCAGCTTCCATAACAAACTCACCAATACCGCCCGGGGGGACGTTCAACTGGGGGCGCGGCGCAATGCCCGGCAAGCCCAGTTGCCCCATCAGTTCCTGGACCTCTGGCGAATCTGTGACGTTATAACGACCGCACATGGGCTGGCTTCCTGACCAAGGTACACCGTGACACCCTGAGCTTACACCAGTCGGGGGGTGGTTTCAGACCTTCTCGAAAAGGTCCTCCGGCCAATGCAGTTCTTCCCCGTGGATGTCAGCAATACCAGCCTGTTCACCCTGCCAGACCCCGAACGCCTCCAGTGCCTCCTGGACCGGGCGGAATGAGCGGCGATGAATGGGGGTGACGCCCTGGCGCTGTAATGCCTCCAGGTGTACGGGTGTGGGATAGCCTTTGTGGCCCGCCAGGCCATAGCCAGGATAGATTTCTTCCATGGCGACCATTTCCCGGTCACGGGTAACCTTTGCCAGGATAGACGCAGCACTGATGGCGGCAACCCGGCCATCGCCCTTGATAACGGGTTCGGATGGCCAGTGCCAGTTGGGGCAGCGGTTGCCGTCTACCAGCACGTATTCCGGCGGGACGCATAGCCCCGCTACGGCACGCTCCATGGCCACGAGGGTGGCCTGGAATATGTTGAGGCGGTCGATCTCGTCCGCTTCGCAGCGGCCGAGGCTCCAGGCAGCAGCCTTTTCAATGATTTCGTCGTACAGCGCCTCCCTGCGCTTTTCGGTAAGTTTCTTGGAATCCGCCAGGCCCTTGATGGGACGGTCCGGGTGCAGTATGACGGCTGCAGTCACCACTGGCCCTGCAAGGGGACCGCGACCTACCTCGTCGACACCAGCCAGCTTCCAGCCCTGGTATTGGCATTCGAACGGAGGCAGTACAGCTTTAGCGGCCATCAGCGTCTTTCCTTTTCGATCAATGCGGACACCGCCTCGGCAGCACGCTCGTCAGCGTTGCGACGCAGCATGTGGTGCAAGCGAGTGAAGGCCTCATGCAGCCGCTCCCGCTCCGCTGGATTGTCCAGCCGCTCCAGTACGGCTGCAGCCAGTTTCTCTGGCGTGGCGTTATCCTGCAACAATTCCGGGACCAGTTCCTCCTGCGCGAGCAGGTTGGGCAGGGACACCCAGGGCACTTTCACCAGGCGAGATACCAACGCATAACTGAGGTTACTCAGGCGATAGCCCACCACCATGGGCTTTTTCAGCAGCATGGCTTCCAGGGTGGCGGTTCCGGAAGCCAGCAGAACGACGTCTGCGGCCGCCATCACTTCCCTGGATCGGCCCCTGACCACTGTCAGCGGCAGTTTTACATCCAGGGCATCGGCCAATGCCCTGACCTGCACCTCCCTTTCACGATTTACGCAGGGCACCACCAACTGTAGGTCCGGGTGTACCGCCTGCAACTTTCGGGCAGTTTCCATGAAAAGGCCGCCCAGTCGTTCCACCTCCCCGGCCCGGCTGCCTGGCAGTATCGCCAACACTGGCTTGTCCTGGTCGAGCCCGAGGGCGTCCCGGGCACCGGCGGTGTCCACTTCCATCGACACACGCTCCGCCAAGGGATGGCCCACAAAGGCCACTGGCACCTGGTGTTCCTCATAGAAGCGGGCCTCGAAGGGCAGCAAGGTCAACATCAGGTCAACGGAGCGAGCGATACGAAAAATACGCTTCTGGCGCCAGGCCCAGACTGAGGGGCTGACGTAATGGGCGGTGGGTATGCCCGCCTTGCGGCAGCGCTCTTCCACACCCAGGGTAAAATCCGGTGAGTCGATGCCAATGACCACGTCCGGCGGCGTGGTCAGCAAGTAGTTCATCAGGCGGGCACGGATAGCAAACAGTTCACGCAGCCGGCCAAGCACCTCCACCAGTCCCATCACCGATAGACGCTCCATGGGAACCAGGGAATGAAAGCCTTCGGCAATCATTTCCTCGCCACCGATACCCACGAACCGGGCATTGGGATAGCGTTTGCGCAGGGAGCGAATCAGGCCAGACCCGAGAATATCCCCGGAGGCCTCGCCGGCCACCATGGCAATGGTGACCGGTGCCCGGTGAATAACCCCGGGCACCAACGAAGGCTGCTCAGTAACGGAAACGTCGGCGGAAGTCACCGGACGACCTAGCGGACGATGCCCCGGTCGGCGATGCGCAGGGACTCCATCAGGGGCTGCATTTCCGACAGGGAGGGCCACGCCTTCTCCAGCTCCTCAAGTGCCTGGGCTGTGGTGAGGCCCTGACGGTAGATAATCTTGTAGGCCCGGCGCAGCTCGGCCAGCACCTCCTTGCTGAAGCCACGACGACGCAACCCTTCGGTGTTGATGCCATGGGGGCTGGCCGACTGGCCACTGGCCATCACGTAGGCGGGAATATCTTTCAGGACGATGCTGCCCCCGCCACTCATGCTGTGGGCCCCGATATGGCAGAACTGGTGCACCATGGTACCACCGCCGAGGATCGCCCAGTCGCCAATGGTTACGTGGCCAGCCAGGGTCGCACAGTTGGCCAGAATCGTGTTGTCACCAATCACGCAGTCATGGGCCACGTGGACATAGGCCATCAACAGGTTATCACTGCCGATACGGGTTTCGCCCCGGTCCTGCACCGTACCACGATGGATGGTGCAGCTCTCGCGGATAACGTTGTTGTCGCCAATGACCAGGGTAGTCGGTTCGCCGGCGTACTTCTTGTCCTGGCAGTCCTCGCCCACACTGGCAAACTGGAATATGCGGTTGTTACGACCGATCACGGTCGGGCCCTTGATCACCACATGGGAATGCACCTCGGTGCCTTCACCGATCTCGACCCCCGGTCCGATGTAACTCCACGGCCCCACACTGACCCCGTCAGCCAGTTTGGCGGAAGGGTCAACGATTGCCTGGGGATGGACACCGGTCCAGTGCTTTTCAGTCATCAAGCGTCTCTCTCGGCCGACATGACTTCTGCAACACAGACTACCTCGCCATCCACCAGCGCGCGACAGTCAAATTTCCAGATGCCATGCTTGTTGGACAACAGGGTAGACTCCAGCCGCAGCTGATCTCCCGGCACGACCGGACGCTTGAAACGGGCCTTGTTGGAACCCGCCAGCAGGTGGATAGAACCATCCGCGGCAGAGCGACCCGCGGTAACATAGCCGAGGATACCCGAGACCTGGGCCATGGCTTCGATGATCAGCACACCGGGCATAATGGGCTTACCCGGGAAGTGGCCGGTAAAGAACGGCTCATTGAAGGTCACATTCTTGTAACCGGCAATGGACTTGCCGGCTTCCACTTCCACCACTCGATCCACCAGCAGGAAGGGGTATCGGTGTGGCAGAAAGTTCATTATTTCATCAATTTGCATCATCGGGTATTGGCCTCAGCCCTCAATTATCTTTTCCAGTTCCTTCAACCGGCGCGCCATGGCGTCCAGCTGTCTGAAGCGAGCAGCGTTCTTGCGCCATTCGCGATTGGTCATGTGACCAGTACCGGAGGAGTACACCCCCGGCTCACGGATATCTCCGGTAACCAGCGACATGCCCGTTACCTGTACGCCATCGGCAATGGTCAGGTGGCCACTGATTCCGGCAGCGCCACCAAACATGCAGTGGCTGCCGATGCGGGTACTGCCGGCAATACCGACCTTACCCGCCATGGCGCTGTGATCGCCAATCTGGACGTTGTGGGCGATCTGCACCAGGTTGTCGAGCTTGACGCCGTTGCCCAGGCGGGTATCGTCCAGGGCACCCCGGTCAATGGCTGTGTTAGCGCCCACTTCCACGTCGTCCCCCAGGGTCACGCCGCCTATCTGGGCGATGCGGTGCCAGGCACCCTTGTGAACGGCAAAGCCAAACCCGTCAGAACCGATCACGGCGCCGCTGAGGATATGGCAACGCTTGCCCATGGTGACACCGTGGGCCAGGGTAACCCGCGGACGCAGTATACTCTGGTCACCGATCACACAACCGGCGCCAATAATGGAGTGAGCGCCAACGACCACCCCATCACCCAGCCTGACGCCTGCTTCGATGACCACGTAGGGTCCAATGCTGGCACTGGCAGGGACCGTCACCGACTCATCGATAATCGCCGTGGGGTGCACCCCGACCACCGGCGCCGGTGACGTATCAAACTCGTGGCTGATACGAGCGTACCCAAGGTAGGGATCGTCCAGTACCAGGACATTGGTCGGTACCTTGTCGGCCATGGCCGGGGAAACCAGTACCGCCCCTGCCCGGGTGCGTTCCAGGTAACGACCGTAGGAGGGATTGGCCAGAAAGCTCAGCTGATCCGGCTGCGCCGCCTCCAGTGTCGCCAACCCGGTAATGACCAGGTGCGGGTCACCCCTGAGTTCGGCACCCAGTGCACTGGCAATCTCCCCGAGCGTGATGGTCCTGGCAGGCATATTACTGATTCAGCTTTTCCAGCAGTTGTTCGGTCAGGTTCAGTTCCGGCTTGACCGAAACCACTGCCTCGGAAGGCAGGATGATATCCAGGTCGTGTTCTTCCATCAGCGCTTTCACGGCGGCATCGACTTCCGGACGCGCCTGGTCCAGGAACGCCTGCTTACGGCTATTCAGCGTCTGATCCAGCTGCTGCTTCTGGCGAGTGAACGCCTCTGCCTTTTGCTGGAACTCGGCCGTCAGCTGCTGGCGCTCGCTTTCGTTCATCATGGCACCGTCTTTCTGCAGGCGTTCCTGCAGCCGGCGGGCCTCCTGCTGGGCCTCACGAACCTGGGCCTCGGTACCGGAGAACTCCTGCTCCAGCTGATCACTGAATGCCCGCGCATCGTCAGACGAAAACAACGCCTGGCGCAGGTCAACCACGCCGATACGGGTTTCCGCCAGGGCTGGCATAGCCATCACCAGCGCCACGGCAGCCACAAACACTCGCACACCCGGCGCACACTTCACGAATTTCCTGAATCCAGCCATTGTGTTACCTCCTGTCCTGCCATGCGGTTTCCACGCTCTTTTTGCCTGAAAAGCCACCTCATTGCTGAGACCGCGATCGCCCCATGGCATGCGGTCGTCAGAAACTCTGTCCCAGCGAGAACTGGAATATCTGGGTCTCATCACCGCTCTTGTCGGTAATTGGCTTCGCCAGGCTGAACGCCAGCGGGCCAACTACGGTAATCCACTGGAAGCCGACACCTACCGAGGCGCGGATTTCACCAAACTCCGGGTCAAAGCCGCGGGCCGTGTCAAACACCTGGCCGGCGTCCAGGAAGAATGCCGTGCGCATGCTGCGGGTGTCGCCGGCAAACGGGGTCGGTACGATCAGCTCCAGGCTGCCCTCCGTGAGGACGTTACCGCCAAACGGGTCATCATCGTCGGTCCAGGTCTTGTTGGTATCGACACGGT
>Ga0208301_1000369_pt1 | contig 13006 bp, 10 predicted proteins | sample 25BtaG_FD_184100 | JGI IMG/M metagenome (GOLD analysis project Ga0208301, IMG submission 184100) | Marine viral communities from Cariaco Basin, Caribbean Sea - 25B_WHOI_OMZ_CsCl (SPAdes) (version 2) | ecosystem: Environmental > Aquatic > Marine > Oceanic | place: Caribbean Sea: Cariaco Basin...
TGTCGTGGTCGCTTGCTTATGCAGTTTGATGTCCATATACCTGCTCCCGGATGCATTGCTTTAGAAGCTCTCTAGCGGCCAATAGAGGATAACTTCTATAGCTCATGTGATCATCAGGGACCCTACAGCTACTGTCTATTTCACGAACGAAGTGCTCATGAGACGGGTTGAATGGTAAAGCAAGAAATTCAGCGAACACATTGTCTGCGTTTTCAAGCAAGTGACGCATTTCATCAGCGCGTTGGCGTCTTTCGACGTCAGTAAGAGAAGGGTACGCCTCTAGCAGCTCTTCGTATAGGCGGCCCATTTGTAAACGTACATTTTGTATCGACGAATTGGTTCTGTTCAGTGTCGATTGTTGATTGACGTTAACGTTGGTAAATTGCTCGATACTTTCCTGGCTATGATTGACCGCGTAGAGGCCAGTGCCACTCAGCAACAGCAGTAATGTCAGAAAAGCGCATAAAACGAGTGACCAGCTCATTCTCATTGTTAGATTGTTTAAGCGGTGCATGTGTCACTCCAATCGTCTCATTATTATGTTCTGCATAGAGAAATAGAACTGCCGGGCTAACGGCAGTTCTAAAGCGTCGTGCATGTTTTAAATGATGCTTTTATTGCTAATTAATAAGTCATTATTCGGCATGAATGCTACGTTGACTAAGGTTATCACCTTGGTTATTAGCTTCGTCCTTAGTGTCTTTATCTTCGTTAGCAATTTTTTCTCTCTCTTTAGCCTCATCGGTAAGAGATTTTTTGGGTAGGACGATATTCAGCGTGAAAGCTGTAATAGCGGCTACAACAATGGGGGCACCACCTATCAAGTCTCTTAATACGGCAGGAAACTGCTCAATAGCGGATGGCTCAGCAGCGATACCCAGGCTAAGTGCTAGAGCAAGGCCGACGATGGTCATATTACGTGCGGACATCTCATCTTTAACCAGTAACTGGATGCCAGTCATGGTAATCATGCCAAACACAGTAATGGTTGCACCGCCTAAAACGGGGTAAGGAATCGTCGTGATTATGGCGCCGAATTTCGGACTGAGACCCGCCAGAATCATAAAAATACCTGCCAGTGCCAGTACGTATCGGCTAATTACCTTGGTCATGGCTACGATGCCAACATTCTGGCTGAACGTGGAGGTGGGTAGGGCACCGAAGAAAGAGCTGACGGTAGTGGTTAAACCATTGCCGAGCAGGCCACCGGTAAGCTCTTTTGTTTTTAGCTCACGGTTCATACCGCCAACGGTTGTGGCAGATAAATCCCCAATGGTTTGCACGGAGTTGATAACACAAATAACCACCATTGAAGCAATGGCCGCGGTGTGAAACTCCATCTCAAACGGCATTAGTTTAGGAACGGCTACCCAGGATGCATTGGCGACGTTGTCGAAACTAACCAAGCCCAGCGATAGGGAGAGTAAATAGCCCACCACAATACCGACAATAATGGCTGAGAGCTTAATCACCCCTTTACCAAATTGAGCTGCAATTAAGACAGTGAGCAACGTAACGACAGCGACGATCCAATTGATTGGGTCACCAAAATTGGCCGCATTGACGTTTCCACTGCCTGCCATATAACGGATAGCGATGTCATATAGCGACAGACCGATCACCAACACCACGGTTCCTGCCACGACAGGGGGGAACAAGTGGCGAATGTATTGGATGAAATAGCCCACCACGACCATCGTCATACCGCCAATCAACTGAGCGCCGAGTATGCCTTCAATTCCATATTGAGCGCCAACTGCTACAAGCGTTGGTACGTAGGCAAAGCCGACACCAAAAATGGCAGGTAGGCGTGCTCCGAACTTCCACACGCCATATAGATGGAACACAGTGCAAACACCTGATGCCAGCACAGCAATCTGAATAAGCAGAAGCTTTTCTTCAACGCTCGCGCCGACGACCCCGGCAACGATAATAGGAGGAGTTATCACGCCAGCAATCATGGCGAGTAGGTGCTGAAGAGAAAGTGGCAGTACCTTTAGAAATTTAGGTTTTCCATAAAAATCAAAGAGGGAGGTGCTCTTTTCATCTATTCGCGTTCGCTCTTCCGACGAGGATGTGGCGTCACTCATGAAGGACTCTCCTTTGTTGTTGTATTCAATGATTTGGAATTATTGTTCATTTTTAAAGTTGATACTGTACACAAAAAATCTGCTGAAAATAAATAATTTCGCCCTGTTTATGCTCATCTATTTGGCTAATAGCGCTTCTTGCTGCGAAAAATAGCGTGCTGGCTTCACCGCTGCGTCTATCATATTTCTTATTCAAGCTTTTGATTTTTAATTTATTTTTGGAACTCTTCACCAGGGCTAGGCTTGTGCTTAGATGCCCGGTCGTCGCCTAGGCAAGAAAATTTGAGCAGCTAGAGTTACGTCAAAATTGTGGTGCTCAACGAGGTACATAGCGCTGCCAAATAAAGATGTATACAAAAATACTTTGAAATGTGTCGATTTTTTATATAGAAATGTAGTCATTGGGTTTTGAGCTGTGGCGTGTCTCATCCGCTGTTGAGCTGCTGATGGTTAGCAATACATAGGAAAAAGACATAGTAGTGGCTCTAATTACATTAATAAAATATCGGAGAAACCAATGGGTTACGTAACAACTCATGTTCTGGATACTGCGCAAGGCTGCCCAGGCGAGGGGGTCAAAATTGATCTGTACCGTGTCGTTAACGGTGAGCGCAGCTTCCTCAAAACGGTAACCACCAATGATGATGGCCGCTGTGACCATCCCATATTAGATGGCGACGAACTACAAGAAGGGGAGTACGAGTTGGCGTTTCATGCAGGCGACTACTTCGCCAGTCAGGCTGGTCGAGTTGCCAATAATAACGGGCCTGCGTTCTTAAATGTGATACCGCTTCGCTTCGGGGTCAATGACGCCACACAGCACTATCACGTGCCATTGCTGCTATCGCCCTATGCCTACTCAACGTATCGCGGCAGCTAAAGAGGCTTCATCAATCGTTTTGCTAAAAATAGCCCTGATAAAAAACATAATGCTGCCGACTAACAATAAACAAATGAGGCGAGGAAGCCGATATGCTGTCCTACTTAATTGATTTTTCTAATTTTATGCTTCGCTGGCTACACGTTATTGCCGCGATTGCCTGGATTGGTGAGTCTATCTACTTTGTTATGCTAGATAATGGCTTAAAATCCCCCAAAGATGAAAATTGCCGTAAAAAAGGCGTATTTGGTGAAATGTGGGCCGTGCATGGCGGCGGCTTCTACCATAACCAGAAATATGCTACTAGTCCGGAAAAACTGCCTGATGACCTCCACTGGTCTTTCTGGAAGGCTTATACCACTTGGTTGTCTGGCTTCGCTCTATTCATCATTTTGTACATGTTTAATCCTGGCTTTTACTTGGTTAACCCCAATAGTAGCTGGGAGTGGGCTGCCAATATGACCGGCTGGCAGGCCAACGTTTTAGCGCTGACCTTCTTGCTGCTGGGGTGGGTGGTCTATAACGAAATGTGTAAACGCATCAGCCCCAACATGGAGCGCGATGGCCTATTAAGTATTGGTGTTGCAATCATGATGGTGGTCGTCGCGTATCTGAGTACTCACATGTTCTCAGGTCGTGCCGCATTTCTATTGACCGGGGCGGTTATGGCAACGGCGATGTCTGCCAACGTGTTCTTCTGGATCATTCCTGGGCAGCGCCGCATTGTTAAGGCAATGAAAGCTGGCGAAACGCCAAATCCGTTAGACGGCAAACGTGGTAAGCAACGCTCGGTACACAATACGTACTTTACGTTACCCGTTGTCTTATTAATGATCAGTAACCACTACTCCTTTGCATACTCTCACGCTTATGCATGGGTCATCATGGCATTGCTGATTTTTGCGGGTGCCTTAATTCGTCAGTATTTCGTGTTGATGCATGCTGGCAAAATACGGCCTGGTTATCCTGCCGCAGGCGTTGCCTTGATTATGGTGGCGTTTTGGATAGGGATGCCAGCTAACCAGCAGGCTAATGCTAGTGCAGAGAGTGGGCCAGATATTACTGATGTGCAGGCGGTTATTGAGCAGCGCTGCGTTGCGTGCCATTCCCAAACGCCAACACAACCCGGTTTTTCTGCTCCTCCTGCGGGCTTTGCCTACGATAACCTTGAGCAAATTTTGCATCACAAAGAGAGCATTCAGCAGGTCGTAGCCAGTGGATACATGCCTCTCGGCAACATGACCAGTATGACAGATGAAGAGCGCGCCTTGATTGGAGAGTGGTCTGAGTAACTAGCTCGCTCGTTGTGAGGTCAGTAGCTAGCACTTTCTAGCGCTCTAGCGGTGTTAGCTGCTGTATTAGCTGAGTTCCTTAACGCATGCTCAATGTTGCTTTAAATCATGAATGGCAATCGGCCAGTAGTGGATTTGTGCAGGCGTTGGGGGTTTTACGTTATCTCGATAATACAAATAACGAAGTGAGTTAACCCGCCATGAGTGATAAGGAAAAAAAGCATTTAATTCCCGCGCTTGAACGAGGGCTAACGATTTTAATGGAACTCAATCGTCATCATCGTGAAATGAGTTTTGCTGAGATCGTCAAACGTGTTGGCTATCCCCAGTCGACGTCATATCGCGCAGTACAGACCTTGGAGCATATGGGGTTTCTACGCCATCACCCGGTCACTGGACTGTATTCGCTGGGTGTTAACGTGCTAAAGCTGGGCTTTGAATATGTGGCCTCATTAGATGTTGTGCAAGTAGGCCACCCCGTCATTGAGTCGCTATGCGAGCAGACCGGCTGCTCAAGTCATATTGCGGTTCGCGATGGAAGGGATGCCGTTTATGTGGCCCGTGTGGGTGCTACTAACGCCACAATTCGTCGCGTTAGCGTTGGAACAAGAATTCCGCTGCACTGCACGTCATTAGGGCGACTACTGCTGACAGACCTCTCAAAAGAAGAATTTGAATCGCTCTATTCTGATGATCAATTGCTTAATAAAGAGCTTGGCGCCCCCATTCGGCGGAATGTGCTGTGGGATCTAGTTCAGGAAGATCGTCAGCGTGGTTATGTCATTGCCGACTCTTACTATCACTTTGGAATTTCGTCGATTGCCTACCCGCTCTACAACCATGATGGGGTAGTGGAGGGCGTCGTTAGTATCATGGTGCCGGTACATGAGTTTGCCGAGGATGAGCGAGCCAAGTTGCAAACGCTGGTGCAAGAAGCCGCGAGAACAATCTCCGATATGCTCGGGCACGATCAAGTCCTTGCGAAACGCGATGGCTAGATGTTGCAGATGGCAATAGCGCTCTGCACGCGGGGGTAAATCTACACAATGTCTACCAAGGTATGGACTGGATGCAAAAGCACCGGTCCAGTTGGCATGCCTGTATTACCACTGCTAGGCGTGTTGCGTTAGTCACTCGTGTGCTCCCAGGTGCGTGTTTTTACTTAATTTAATTCATATTAGGCATTTGATTTTAAATGCTTTTTGTTGATTTTGATGAGTTTAATGGAAATATTTTCCATTAAATATTGACAGTGTGCCGGATGGCGCATACTTTGAATATGGTCTCGTATACAAAATTAAATACAAAAATGAATACTAAGTGTATTCACTCTTCGAGGAGAAGTTGTGATGGCTAAAATGACAGCTGCAGAAGCCGCCATTCACGTCCTGAAAAAAGAAGGTGTTGATGTTGCCTTTGGTGTGCCAGGTGCTGCGATCAACCCTTTCTACGCTGCGATGCGTAAAGTAGGGGGTGTAGATCACGTGTTAGCACGCCACGTGGAAGGCGCCTCACACATGGCGGAAGGGTATACACGCACAACCGCTGGCAACATTGGTGTGTGTATCGGCACCTCTGGCCCCGCAGGCACGGATATGATTACGGGCCTGTATTCAGCCAGTGCTGATTCAATTCCGATTCTATGTATCACTGGCCAAGCACCTCGCTCCAAGATGCATAAAGAAGACTTCCAGGCCGTCGATATTCAGACGATTGCTGGCCCGGTGACCAAGTGGTCCGTCACGGTGATGGAACCTGCCCAGGTGCCGCGCGCGTTCCAGAAAGCCTTCCAGCTTATGCGTTCTAGCCGTCCAGGGCCGGTACTGATCGATCTTCCCATCGATGTACAGATGAGCGAGATCGAGTTTGACCCAGACACCTACGAATCACTTCCGGCTTATAAACCCTCAGCAACCCGTGCCCAAGTTGAAAAGGCACTGACGCTGCTCAACGAAGCCGATAAGCCGCTGATCGTAGCCGGTGGCGGTATCATCAATGCCGATGCTGCTGAGCAATTAGTTGAATTTGCTGAGCTAACCGGCGTGCCGGTGATCCCGACGCTAATGGGATGGGGAACGATTCCTGATGACCACCCGTTAATGGCAGGTATGGTGGGGCTGCAAACGTCGCACCGCTACGGCAATGCGACCATGTTGGCCTCTGACTTTGTCATGGGGATTGGTAATCGTTGGGCAAACCGACACACTGGCAATGTTGAAACGTATACAAAAGATAGAAGGTTTGTTCATGTTGATATCGAGCCTACGCAAATAGGTCGTATTTTTGGACCTGACTACGGCATCGTTTCTGACGCAAAGCTTGCCCTGGACCTGTTTATCGACGTCGCGCGTGAAATGAAGGCCAGCGGACAGCTTAAAAACCGTAGTGCCTGGGCCGAAGAGTGTCAGGAGCGTAAGCGCACGCTACTGCGCAAAACGCACTTCGATAATGTGCCGGTGAAACCGCAGCGTGTTTACGAAGAAATGAACAAGGTTTTTGGCAAAAATGCGCGCTATATCAGCACCATCGGTTTGTCGCAGATTGCCGGCGCTCAGTTCCTGCATGTGTACAAGCCTCGTCACTGGATTAACTGTGGTCAAGCTGGGCCACTAGGCTGGACAGTGCCTGCTGCACTGGGTGTTTGCCGTGCCGATCCTGATGCTGAAGTGGTTGCGCTGTCAGGCGATTACGACTTCCAGTTCATGGTCGAAGAGCTAGCGGTTGGGGCACAGTTTAACTTGCCGTATATCCACGTGCTGGTGAACAACTCTTATCTCGGTTTGATTCGCCAGGCCCAGCGTGGCTTCGATATGGATTACTGTGTCCAGCTCTCGTTCAAAAACATCAACTACACCGACGAAGAAGCGGCGCTCGCTGAGTACGGCGTAGATCACGTGTCGGTTGCTGAAGGCCTTGGCTGTAAAGCGCTGCGTGTCACTACACCCGATGAGATTGCACCTGCGTTAGAGAAAGCGCGTGAGCTAATGCGTCAATACCGTGTGCCGGTCGTAGTGGAAATCATTCTCGAGCGGGTTACCAATATCTCGATGGGCACTGACCTTGATGGGGTTAATGAGTTCGAAGCGTTAGCTGAAAACCTAACCGATGCACCGAGCTCTATCGCCAGCCTGACGTAAGGCACCAAGGTGCTTTCAGGCAAGTCGCTGAAGTCGTTATTAAGACGCTAAAACGTTAGGAGAACACTATGGCTAAGTTTGCCGCTAATCTCAGTATGCTGTTCACTGAAGTCGATTTTCTTGATCGCTTTGAGGCCGCCGCAAAGGCGGGATTTAAAGGGGTTGAGTACCTTTTTCCCTATGACTATGCGGCAGCTGACATCAAGCAGCGCTTGGATGCGAATGGCCTAACCCAAGTGCTGCACAACTTACCTGCGGGAGATTGGGGAGCTGGTGAGCGAGGCATTGCTTGTCATCCCGACCGGGTAGAAGAGTTTCGTGCCGGTGTGGATAAAGCGATCGACTATGCCACTAAGCTTGAGTGCAAGCAGGTGAACTGCCTTGCGGGTATTCAGCCTGAGGGCGTTAGTGATGCTGAAGCTCACCGTACCTTGGTCGAAAACCTTCGCTACGCCGCCGAAAAACTCAAAGCAGCCGGCATTTTGCTGCTTGCAGAGCCTATCAATACCCGTGATATTCCAGGCTTTTTCCTTAATCGCACCGAGCAGGCGTTGGCACTTTTTGACGAAGTCGGCAGCGATAACTTAAAGCTGCAGTATGACATCTACCACATGCAAATCATGGAGGGTGATCTTGCGCCCACTATTGAAAAGCATTTTTCACGTATCGCTCACGTGCAGTTGGCGGACAACCCGGGACGCCATGAGCCAGGAACGGGTGAGATCAATTATCCCTTCTTATTTAGCCACCTGCAGCAGCTTGGCTATGACGGCTGGATCGGCTGCGAGTACAAGCCCAAGACCACGACGGTAGAAGGTTTAGGTTGGTTAGATAAGGCGCGTTAACCCTGTATGACTTAAAACAGGCAAGTGAGTAGATAGTCGTTAACTCAGGAAATCTAAATCATTTAGAAGCAATAGGTTGGTTTCTAAAAGACGCGAATGGAGAACAATTATGAGTAAGATTGGTTTTATTGGTTTAGGCATTATGGGTCGTCCTATGGCGGGGCACCTGCTCGACGCTGGTCACTCTTTAGTGACTGTTAAACGCGGCACTTTGGATGCTGCGCTTGCCGAAAAAGGCATGAGTGAAGTCGCTTCACCCAAAGCAGTGGCTGAAGCGTCTGACGTCATTATCACCATGGTGCCCGACACGCCCGATGTCGAAAGCGTGTTATTTGGTGAGGAAGGCGTGATTGAAGGCCTGAAGCCCGGCACCCTGGTGATTGATATGAGCTCTATTGCTCCAATGCAGACCCAGGCATTTGCCAAGCGGATTACCGAGGCGGGCGGAGAGTTTGTCGATGCGCCGGTTTCTGGTGGTGAAGGTGGTGCAATTAACGCTGCGCTTACCATCATGGTGGGTGCAACAACGGAAGGGTTTGAGCGAGCTAAGCCATATCTGGACGTTGTTGGGAAGACGATTACCCACATCGGCGGCCATGGTGCAGGTCAGACGTGTAAAGTGGCTAACCAGATTGTGGTTGCGCTGACGATTGAAGCGGTGGCAGAAGGGTTGCTGTTCGCCTCTAAAGCAGGTGCTGATGTCGCTAAAGTACGTGAATCACTGATGGGCGGTTTAGCTCAATCGAAAATCCTAGATGTTCATGGCGAGCGTATGATCAAGCGCACCTTTGAGCCTGGATTCCGCGTTCGTCTGCACCAGAAAGATCTCAACTTGGCGTTAGAGGGTGCCAGGACGTTAAATCTGTCATTGCCCGGCACTGCTAATGCACAGCAGTTGTTCCAAGCATGTGTTGCCAACGGGGGGCAGGATTGGGATCACGCAGGTATTGTGCGCGCTTTAGAGAAGTTGGCCGACCATGAGGTAGGCCAATAACGTGCCTTTGTCAGGCAGGTCAGCGTCTGCTGGCCTGCCATTAAGCTCTTTTTGCTAAGCATTAAGTTATTTTTACTAGGCATTAAGTTCTTTTTACTGAGCTTTCCAAGCGCTGTTTTTTTATTCTTTTCTAAGCTCCTTTCTGAGTCCTTTTCCTGATCCCTGCCCGAGGAGTCTTTTGATGAATTCCCTTGTTCGCCTGGCGCCTTTTACCAGTGAAGAGGCGACCCGCCAGTGGCTGAATCAACTGGCCGAAACGGCCATTGCTGCGGTACATCCTGATAGCTTATTAACTGCCCAATTGCCTGAAAAACCGCCAGGCCGAACTGTCGTCGTGGGTGCGGGTAAGGCCGCCGCCGCCATGGCACGCGCATTAGAGTTGGCGTGGGAAAAACGCGCTCGTGAGTCAGGCGAGGAGATCGACTTAACAGGCGTAGTCGTGACCCGTTATCAGCATGGGGCAGCCTGTCGCTATATCGATGTACTGGAAGCCTCTCATCCAATGCCTGATGCGCTGGGTGAGCAAGCCGCTAAGCGGATGCTTGATGAAGTGAAAAACCTGGGTGAAGACGATCAAGTGATCGCACTTATCTCCGGCGGTGGCTCTGCGTTAATGACCCTGCCGGCGGACGGCATTTCGTTAGCAGATAAACAGGCTCTGAATAAGGCGCTGCTTCGCTGCGGTGCACCGATCCGTGAAATCAACACCGTAAGGCGCCATTTGTCTGCAATTAAAGGCGGGCGGTTGGCCACCGCTGCGCACCCCGCGCAAGTGGTGACGCTACTTATTTCGGATGTTCCTGGTGACGTGCCTTCCTTAATTGCCTCAGGCCCGACGCTGCCGGATAACACAACGTCGTTAGATGCCTTGGCAATTTTAACCCGCCATGAGATTGAGGTGCCTGAGCATGTGAAGCGCCATTTAATGGCCGATCATCGTGCGCCTCAGACCTGGAACCAAGGATTTGCACGGGATAAATCGACTATCCTAGCCCGTGCGCGGGATGCACTGAAGGCCGCCCAGCTCAGCGCCGAAGAGAGTGGCCTAGAGGTAAGAGTGTTAGGTGATGATCTTGAGGGAGAAGCAAGAGATCTAGGTATTGCCCAGGGGCGTATGGCGTGCAAGCTGCAGTCTGAAATTACTCGTCCGCTGCTGGTACTGTCAGGTGGTGAAACCAGCGTTACCGTGCGTGGTAATGGGCGAGGAGGGCGCAACGTTGAGTACCTGCTGGGGCTTTTTGATACGCTAAAAGGGTGTGATGGCATTTATGCGATTGCGATTGATACCGATGGCATTGATGGCTCTGAAGATAATGCAGGTGCGTTAATTGGGCCTGAATGCTGGCAGCGGGCGAAGGCATTATCGCTTTCTGCCCAGGATTACCTTGCCCGTAACGATGCGTACAGTTTCTTTGACGCTTTAGATGACCTCGTGGTAACGGGGCCAACCCGAACCAATGTTAACGATTTCCGAGCGATTCTTATTCTACCCAACCCGTCGTAAGGCTGTGGTTGTGCCCACATATCGACCCGATTACCCGTTAAGGCATTGTTTTGCGTGGTTCTGAGTGGTTGTCTGAGGGGTAAACATGATAAGTTTCGTCGAGGTTCATTAGAGAGTTAGGCCATGACCCTCGGCTGGCACAAGAAAAGTTTTACCAAAACGAAAGAAGGTCGCGTTAGCGATCAAGACATTGTTGAACACATCCGGTCTGCGGTACTGATGCAGCGACTGGCACCGAATACAAAACTGCCTGAAGTCACCATCGGTGATGTATTTGGCGTCAGCCGTTCAGTGGTGCGTAAAGCGTTAACGCGGCTTGATGCTGAACATGTTATCGACCAACGGCCGAACCAGGTTGCCCGCGTCAGAGCGCCTTCGATTGACGAAACGCGAGAGACGTTTTCCGCGCGTAGGTTAGTGGAAGGTGAGATTGTCTCGCTGTTGGCGGGTAAGCTGGATGTGGCGACTTACAAAGCGTTAGAGAAGCAAGTCGCCCTTGAAAAGCAGGCTTTTGAAAACAGTGACGAACCGTCACGTATCGAACACTCCCTCAATATTCATCATCTCCTTGCCCAGCATGCCCCGAATCGTATTTTGGGCGCGATGCTGACCGATCTCGTCTTGCGGACGTCGATTGTCATTGCTCTTTATAAGCGTCCAGGCTTGTCTTCTTGCTACTTGGAAGGCGACCATGCCAACTTGCTTGGGCACTTGGCGAGTGGTGATGCGCAGGCGGCTAAGCAGGCGATATACACGCACCTTAATAGCTTAGAGTCTTTGCTGGTGCTGTCGTCTCAAGAGCCGGAAAACGACGACTTGATGACTATTCTAGGCGGTAAATCTGTTAGGGCGTGATTCGCTAGAACTAGGTTTTCGTTAGCCCCGGGTTTTCGCTAACCATCGATTTTCGGTAACCCTGGGTTTTCGCGAACAATAGGTTTCAATGCTCCAAATTGATGTCTCAAAAAAGCGGCGCCCATTGGGCGCCGCTTTTGGCTTCCTGTGAGACGATTACAGCAGTAATCGACGAATATCCGTTAGCACATCGGCCAGGAAGGCCGTGAAACGTGCTGCATCGGCACCGTTAATTGCCCGGTGATCGTAGGAGAGCGAGAGCGGCATCATTAAGCGCGGCTGGAAGGCGCTGCCATCCCATACCGGTTTCATCTGCGCTTTCGATACCCCCAGGATCGCTACTTCCGGCGCATTAACGATCGGTGTGAACGCGGTTCCACCAATCGAGCCAAGGCTCGAAATGGTGAAGCAGCCACCGGTCATCTCATCACGCTTAAGCTTCTTGGTTTGTGCTTTCTTGCCTAGCTCTGCCATCTCCTTGGCTATCTCGATCAAGGATTTCTTATCGGCGTTACGCACCACCGGCACCATCAAACCGTCCGGCGTATCCACGGCAATCCCAATATGCACGTAGTTTTTCCATACCAGCGTTTCGCCGTCGCCTTTCAGGCTGACGTTGAACTGGGGGAATTTACGCAGTGCAAAGGCACAGGCTTTGACCATAAACGGCAACGGTGTCAGCTTGGCACCTTGGGTTTCGGCCTCGGCTTTTATGGCCTTACGGAAGCTTTCAAGCTCGGTAATGTCGGCCTCGTCGAACTGTGTCACGTGAGGCACATTGAGCCAGCTGCGGTGCAGATTGGTCGCGCCCATCTTGAGCAGGCGGCCCATCGGCTTCTCTTCGACGTCACCAAACTGACTGAAGTCGACTTCCGGTATCGCGGGGATGCCAGCACCACCACTCGCCGCAGGGGCAGCCGCTGCTTGTGCTTTACCTTGGTTGGCAATGGCCTGCTTCACGTAAGCCTGCACATCTTCTTTCAGCACCCGGTCTTTTGGGCCACTAGGCTTAACAAGACCGAGGTCTACGCCGAGCTCACGTGCCAGCATGCGTACTGCGGGGCCAGCGTGTACTAGCTTACTATCCCGCGGTTGATAAGCAGCGATTTGTGCTTCCGGACTCGGGGTACCTTCAGGAGAGGGCGCTTGCTTTACTGGTGCTTTAGCGACAGGTTCTTCAACGGCCGGTTCTTCAGCCGCGGCTTGCGGCTCGCTGGTGGCTTGGCTTGCGGCTTGCGCTGCGTCTTCTTCAGCCGATGCATCACCGCCGTCGCCAGCGATTTCCATCTGGCCGATCACGTCGCCTTCCGAGACGCTATCGCCTTCTTTGACCGTGAACGCAACGATCTTGCCGCCGTGCGGGCTGGGCACGTCCATGGAGGCTTTGTCAGACTCCAGGGTAATCAGGG
>Ga0208301_1000372_pt1 | contig 12944 bp, 9 predicted proteins | sample 25BtaG_FD_184100 | JGI IMG/M metagenome (GOLD analysis project Ga0208301, IMG submission 184100) | Marine viral communities from Cariaco Basin, Caribbean Sea - 25B_WHOI_OMZ_CsCl (SPAdes) (version 2) | ecosystem: Environmental > Aquatic > Marine > Oceanic | place: Caribbean Sea: Cariaco Basin...
AGCTGTACCACTGCATGAGTGCCCGTTCGTTCCGGGCGTTATGGGCACTGGAAGAATTGGGCCTGGACTACGAACTGATGATGCTGCCGTTCCCGCCCCGGATGTTCAAAAAGGAGTACCTGGGCATCAACCCCCTGGGTACCATCCCGGCCTTCTTTGACGGTGACACCTTCATGACGGAGTCATCCGCCATTGCCCAGTACCTGGCGGAGCGCTACGGACAGGGCAAGCTGAACATCCCGGTGGACGACGCCCGTTACGGCGCTTACCTGAACTGGCTGCACTTCGGTGAGGCCACCCTGACCTTCCCCCAGACCCTGGTGCTGCGCTACACCCGCCTGGAGCCGGAAGAACGGCGGGTCTCCCAGGTCGCGGAAGACTATAAGAAGTGGTTCCTCGGAAGGCTGCGGGGCCTGGAAGCCTCACTGGAGAAAACCTCGCCGTGGATCCTGGGTGACACCTTCACCGCAGCAGATATCTCTGTAGCCTACGCACTGATGCTGGCAGAGAACCTGAACATGGAAAACGAGTTTGGCCCCAACACCCGCGCCTACTGGGAGAGGGTCCAGCAGCGTGACGCCTTCAAAAGGGCACTGGAGAGCCAGCAAGAGGCGGCCACAGCCCAGGGTATTTCCTGAACCCCATTCAGGACAGGGAGGGTCGAAAGCCCTCCCTGATAGTCTTCCTGTCAGTCAACGATGTAACGGAGAGAATCAGGCTGTGGTGCCGCAGCGGCCGGCATCCTGGACTTCCGCCAGGAACTCAAGGATGGCATCGTTGAAGACATCATTCTGGTCGCCGGACACCATATGCCCTGCCCCGCTCACATCAACCGCACGGGCACCGGGAATCAGTTGCAGGAAGTCCCTTACCCCTTCCTCGCTGACCACGTCACTCATCTTGCCCCGTACCAGGAGTGTGGGCACGTCGATGCGCCGCGCAGCATCCCGCAACCGCTCCACATTGCGGACGGACCCCGGTGTGCGATCACCACTGATAAAGGCCGGATCCCAATGCCAGTAAAGACGGTCGTCCTCCCCGACCCGCAGGTTCTTGCGCAGCCCCTCCCGGGAGCGGGGTCTGGCCTTGCGGTGAGGCATATAGCCGTTGACGGCCGCCACCACTTCTTCATAGGAATCGAAGCCGCCGACATGGGCCGACATGAACTGACGGATACGCTGCACCCCCTCCGGCTCGACCCTGGGCACAATGTCTACCAGCACCAGGCCATGGAGGGGCAGGTGTGAACCCTCTCCAGCCGCCAGCAGGGAACTGATGCCACCGAGTGAGGCACCGATCAGCACGGGAGGCCGCTTCAGTTCCGCCAGAATGGCGTGCACATCCTCCACGAAGCGGTCGAGGGTGTAGTCCCCTTCTGGGCACCAGTCGCTTTCCCCATGGCCACGCATATCCACAGTCATGGCCCGGTAGCCGTTACCGGCCAGGGTACGGGTCAGCGCGCCCCAGGAGTGACGGGTCTGGCCACCACCGTGGAGCATGACCACAGGCTGATGCTCCGGGTGACCTGCCACATCAGCAGCCAGTTTCAGACCCGATGCGCCATTGAGATAGATGCGTTCCATAGAATTTCTCCGGTGTTACGCCCCCACCCGTGACATGGCAGGGGATCAGTCATCGCAAGCTTATCGAGCGCTTGCTATCAAAGTCATGATGAAGCCTTAATTACCGTCAAAAATGCCAGATAGTTTTGCGACTACTACACAACGGGGACTGTTGCAGTTCGCGTGTCCCGTCTGAGTCAGACCAGTCCCCAGTTACAGGCATCCTGTTCCGGCACCGGAATCTCCAGTTCCAGCAGTACTTGGGAGTAGGTTTTCCCCTGTGGATCGAGATGGAGGGAGCTGACACCCCCACCATCCAGGGACTCCGCCAACAGGAAGTTGATGCCGTGAATACCCGGCAAAGGATACGCCGTCACTTCGCCCCGTGTCAGCCCGCTGAAACAGGCTTTGACACGCTCAGGGGTCAGGGCAGCGCGAATCACATCGAAATAACGGGAGTCGCGAGCGATCACGCCAATATTGGCGTAGTTGCCCTTGTCGCCACTGCGGGCGACGGCAAGATCGATCAATGGCAAGGTGGTTGTGCGGCCCTCCGACACCCGGGGCGACTCCACCGGCGCGGCCGGTTGCGGCCGACCCTGGCCTCGCAGACTAGCCACCTTCAGGGCAACGGGCTCGCCGCCGACCTTCACGGTTACCGGCACCTGGTCCTTGTCGATCAGTCCCGAGAACAGACTGACGACCGGGCTGGGCCGCGGCCGCCCGGGGGTGACGCCGGTCACCGCTGGCGACATGGATAACGCAGCGCCTACAAACTCCTTGGAGAAAAGCTCCACACCTTCCTTGCGTGGGTGATGGACACCCAGGCGCAGAACGACTTCACGGGCCTGACGCGCTTCCGGCCTGGCCTGGTCGCCGAACATGGCCTCGGCCCCAATCACCTGCAGATCGCTCTTGGTAAATGCCGGCAGCCCCTCTTCCTCCAGCATGGCGGAGGTCCGATTGCGGATTGCCTCGCCCATACGACGGGCCTTGGCAGCGGCATCCCGACCGACGATCACGAAACTGCCGATACAGGTAAAGCCGCCCATGTGGGTGGCGCTGACCTTGTAGGTGGCGGTGGGCTCACGGCCCCGAGCCCCCTTGACAAGAACCCGGTCATCACCCACCTGCTCCATGGTGACGCTGGTGAAGTCGCAGATCACATCCGGCAGCACATAGCTGTGGGCATCGCCGATCTCGTACAGCATCTGCTCACCGGCAGTCAGTACCGATACCAGGCCACCCGTCTCCGGCGGCTTGGTCAGCACAAAGCTGCCATCGGCAGACACCTCGGCAATGGGGAAACCGGTGTTTTCCCAGCCAGCCTGGGTATCTTCCCAGTCAGTGAAGTTGCCGCCACTGGTCTGTGCACCACACTCGATCAGGTGACCCACCAGCCCACCGGCAGCAAGGCGGTCGTAATCCTCGGGCTTCCAGCCAAATTCATGGATCAGTGGCCCCACGGCGAGGGCGCTGTCAACACAACGACCGGTCACCACGATATCCGCTCCGGCATCCAGGGCCGCAGCAATGGGGAAGGCACCCAGATAGGCGTTCACGCTCATGACCTTGTCTGGCATGGGCGCACCGGTTTCCATCTCCCGCAGGTCCTTGCCCCGGAGCTCATCAGCCCGGTCCAGCAGGTTGTCCCCTTCTACCGTACCAATCTTCAGGGTGACACCGGCCTGCTCTGCTACCGCTTCCAGGGCCCGGCGGCAGGCTTCCAGGTTGACACCACCGGCGTTGGCGATGACCTTGATGCGCTTGTCAGCAATGTCCCTTACCCAGGGCTTCATAACCCGGTCAATAAAGTCCGTGGCATAGCCGGCCTCGGGGTCGCGGGAGCGGGCCTTGGCGAGAATCGACATGGTGATCTCCGCCAGGTAGTCCAGGATCAGGTAATCCACGCCACCGTAGCTGATCAGCTGTTTCGGCCCCAGTGCTGTGTCACCCCAGTACCCGGAGGCACCACCGATTTTGATAACCTTGTCTGACATCTCAACCTCGAATGACTTGATGAAACTGCCGGCCACTTACAGGCCCAGCTGCCGGGACGCCAGGTCCCGCATGATTTCCTCGGCGCCGCCACCGATGGCGTTAACCCGCACTTCCCGATAGATGCGCTCAGACTTGGGTCCACGCAGGAAGCCGGCGCCACCCAGGGTCTGCACGGCCTCCCGGGCGCAGTACTCCATGGTCAGGGTGCTCTGGTTCTTGAGCAGGCACACATCGGCTACCGGGTTCTCCCCGTGATCGATCCGCCAGGCGAGTTTTTCCAGGTAGGCCTGGCTGGCCTCGATCTTCATGTACATATCCGCCAGCTTGTGGCGAACCACCTGGTGCTCGATCAGCGACTTGCCGAAGGTCTGGCGTTGGCGGGCATAGTCAACCACCTCCTCGTAGCAGGCCCGGGCAAAGCCGATACAGCCGGCTGCCATGAAGATGCGTTCGAAGTTGAAGTTGTTCATGATCATCTTCGAGCCCTGGTTTTCCTCCCCCAGCAGGTTGCCAGCGGGCACGCGGCAATCGTCGAAGTACAGGGTCGCGGTGTCAGAACACCACCAGCCCATCTTTCGATCCAGCGGGGTGCGAGTGAACCCCGGGGTGTCCCGGTCGATCACCAGCAGGGAAATGCCCTTATGGCCAGCATCACCGGTGCGTACGGCCACGGTGTAGGTATCTGCGCGCATACCGGAGGTGATAAAGGTCTTGGAGCCATTAACGATGTAGTGGTCACCATCCCGTTTCGCCGTGGTTTTCAGTGCCGCCACGTCCGAACCACCACCGGGCTCGGTGATAGCAAGGGCACTGATCGCCTCACCGGCGTAGATGGGCGGCAGTACACACTGCTTCAGCGCCTCCGATCCATATTTGACGATGGGCGGCGAGCCGATACCATGGCTCATCAGGCTGGCAGAAAGACCACCGCAGCCGGCCATGGCCAGTTCCTGGGCAGCTATGATCATGTAGAACAGATCTGCCTCGATACCACCGTATTCCTCCGGGTACCCCAGAGGTATCAAACCAATGTCGGCCGCTTTCTTGTAGAGCTCCCTGGGAAAGGTGCCAGCCTCGTCCCATTCGGTGACGAACGGCTCGATTTCCTTGCGGACAAAGGCACGGACCGAATCCCGAAAGGCCTCGTGTTCGGCGGTGTAGAACGGACTACTGGTGGTCATGAATCTTCCTCGGTTATTACAGTTCAGGCGAATTACTGGTATTGCTTGCGCAGCTCGCGCTTGAGTACCTTGCCGGTGGCTGTGCGGGGCAGCTCTTCCACTACTGCCAGGTGCTTGGGCACTTTGAACCGCGCAAGGTGTTCGCCGCAGTAGGTCTGGATTTCCTCAAGTGTTGGTTCGTCACCCTCTTCGGGTACCACCAGCGCCATGGGCACCTCACCCCACTTCTCATCGGGCACACCAATCACCGCCACATCCCGGACTTTGGGGTGACGGTAGAGCACCTGCTCCACCTGGGTGGGATAGACGTTCTCGCCACCGGAAATCAGCATGTCTTTCTTGCGATCGACGATGTAATAGAAGCCTTCGTCATCCTGTCGGGCCAGGTCGCCACTGTGGAACCAGCCGTTGCGCCATTCCTCGGCAGTAGCATCAGGGCGGTTCCAGTACTCCCGGAACATGCTCGGGCCACGGAGCACCAGCTCGCCGGTTTCACCGGGCGCCACGTCGTTGTCGTTCTCGTCCACGATGCGCATCTGCACATGGATCAGCGGCTTGCCCACCGACCCGTTCTTGCGTACGGCGTTTTCGTTATTGAGCACACAGGCCGAAGCACAGGTTTCTGTCATGCCGAAGCCTTCCAGGAACTGGAATCCCCGCTTCTGGAAGAACTCGATCACCGTGATCGGGCACGGTGCCCCACCGGACAGAAGCACCTTGAGGGATGACAGGTCATAGTCGTCGAAATCCGGTCGCTGGCTGAGCATCAACCACATGGCCGGCAACACGAACAGCGTCGAGATGCGTTCTTTCTCAAGGGTTTTCAGCAGGTTTTCCGGCTCGAACTGGGGCTGCAGCACAATGCGGGCGCCGCAATAGAGCATCGGCAGCGTGTAGATAGCGAGCCCCCCGATGTGAAACAGTGGCGCGACCGTCAGTGTGCTGTCCGAAGTATTGAAGGCGAGCGGGCTCATCTGGGTGTTAATCGCCACCCAGGTGGGGTTAGCGTGGGTCAGCAAGGCGCCCTTGGGCTTGCCGGTGGTGCCCGACGTGTACATCATCATCAGCGGGTCGTCCTGCCCAACCAGCACATTACGGTCGGTGGCATCGGCACCAGCGAGGCACTCCCGGTAATCCGGGTCCCCGTCGGCACCCTTGACGCCCTCGCCGCACTCACCGTTTACCACGATGGCATGCTGCAGGGTGGTGTCGCCGCGAATGGGTTCCAGCAATGGCAGGAAACGGGCATGGTAGACGACCACCGACGCTTCCGCGTCGTTGATGATGAACTCCAGCTCCTTCGCACTGAGCCGGAAGTTCAGGGGCACAGCGATGGCCCCCAGCTTGGCACAGGCAAAGAAGGTTTCGAGGAAGGCGGTGCTGTTGATCATCAACAGACAGACACGGCTGCCCTTGGTAACACCTTTGCTGGCAAGCACGTTAGCTGCGAGGTTTACTCGGTGATCCAGCTCCGCGTAGGTGACCCGGTCATCGTTATAGACAAGGGCTTCAGTGTCCGGACGGTACCAGGCATGGTAACGCAGCCAGTCACCGATACCGCCGATGTAGTGGGAGCTGAGGCCGGGGTCATTCTGTTGTATTTGTTCTTGGGTCATGATGCACCTCTGATCATCGTGTTGCTCATGCGAACGCAGAGCCCTGAACCATAACAGCCGTCCTGGAGGGCAACTTGCGTGAACTGGCTGCCGTCAGGTTCTTTGCCTGACCTGCGCCGGAAACCTGCAGCCGCACCCTCAAGCGCCGGGAACCGCTGACAATATCCCTGGGTGGAAGGCCATAGATGCGCCGTATGGAATGACTGAAATGCGTGGAATCGGGGTACCCGGTTTCCAGCGCAATATCCGTAAGCGTAGACGGAGAACGCACGTGGTACAGCAACGTCCGCGCACGGCGCCAGGCGCGGTATTTCCGCAGGCACACCCCGGTTTCCGCCTTGAAAAGGTGGAGGAACCTGGAGAGGGACAATCCTTCGCTGTCGGCAAGGCACGAGGCACTGCAGGGGTCGGCCGTATTTTCACAGATGCGGTCCACCACATGGCTTACCCTCGGGTCTAGCAGCCTTCTCGGCAAGGGCTGGCCGAACAGCAGGTCATCAAACTCCGCATCCGAAAGCCGGGCGCTGGTGGCTACCTGCTGCAGGCGCATAACACCCTCGAGGATCCTCGCCCTTACCGCCGAAGCGTTTTCCTGCAACTTCCGTTGAATGCAGGCACCGGCCATCACCGTATCCGTGTACTCAGGCTCAAGCATGACAACAGCCAGGTGCCGGTCTGCCGTGCGAACACGGTGGGGGGTATAGGGGGGCACCCACGCCAGGTGTCGGGTACTCCAGCCATTGCCAATATTGACCTGCAAAGGTTCCAGGTCGGAAACATACAGCGTCGCACACCCGAAGTTCCGGACGCCGGGTCTGCCCAGCAGACCGTAGTAAAAAACCCGGTGCGGGCCAATCAACATCAGCCGACTGTTTTCTTGTTCTTGGCTGGGGGTAAAACTCATTGCGTTACCCTCTCGGTTATCATCACCCCAAGGTTAGACCTAACACTTGGTCAAATTCAAGATTGGGACTAGAATAATTTGACCGAGTGATTGGTCTCATGTCTGAATAACCCTGTCCACCGATCAACTGGCACCGCTCCCTGCCCACACGGAAACCTGATCCGCAAGCGAGCCGTGTCAGTAACAATAACTGAAAAGAAGGCCATACACCGCCTTTGACCAATGGAGAGCAGCATGCGTTACACCACCGAGCACAAGAGCCTCTACGACTCCGTCAGCAAATTCGTTGCAGAGGAAATCAACCCTTACGTGGACGAGTGGGAGAAAGAAGGCATCTTCCCGGCCCGCGAACTTTTCCGGAAGATGGGTGCCAAGGGCTTCCTCGGCATCACCAAGCCCGAGGCCTTTGGCGGCATGGGACTCGACTGGAGTTATGACCTGGCCTTTTGCGAAGCCATGGGTGAAACCAACTGTGGCTCCATACCCATGGCCGTCGGGGTTCAGACCAACATGGCCACCCCCGCCCTGGCCAAGATAGGCTCCGATGAACTGCGCAAGGAATTCCTGGCGCCCGCGATCTCCGGTGACTACGTCGCCTGTATCGGCGTATCCGAACCGGGAGCCGGCTCTGACGTTGCCTCCATCAAGACCACCGCCCGCAAGGACGGTGACGATTACATCATCAATGGCGGCAAGCTGTGGATCACCAACGGCACCCAGGCCGACTTCATGTGCCTGCTGGCCAACACCGGCGACGGCCCGGTGCACAAGAACAAGTCGCTGATCGTTCTGCCCATGGATACGCCGGGCGTCACCGTAGCCCGCAAGCTGGACAAGCTGGGTATGCGCAGCTCCGACACTGCCCAGATCTTCTTTGAAGACGTGCGGGTGCCCCAGCGTTATCGCATCGGTGAAGAAGGTATGGGGTTCATCTACCAGATGCAGCAGTTCCAGGAAGAACGCCTGTGGGGTTCCGCCAGCCTCATTCGCTCCCTCGAGAAGTGCATTGAAGACGTTGCTGAATATACCCGCCAGCGCGTCGCCTTCGGCAAGCCGCTACTGCACAACCAGAGCATTCATTTCCGCCTGGCGGAACTGCAGACGGAAGTGGAGTTGCTGCGGTCGCTGGTTTACCGGTGCACTGAAGGGTACATTAACGGAGAGGACATGACCCGACTGGCCTCCATGGCCAAGCTGAAAGCGGGACGACTTGCACGGGAAGTGACTGACAGTTGTCTGCAGTACTACGGTGGCATGGGCTTCATGAACGAAACCCTGATTACCCGCTTCTACCGGGACCTGCGCCTGGTTTCCATCGGCGGCGGTGCCGACGAAGTCATGCTGGGCATTCTGTCCAAGTTCATGGGAACCCACCCCGGCGGCCAGTAAACCGGGGTTACAGACTCCGGGTCGTCAGGGACGATGACCCGTGGCCAGTTGCCAGACCCGGTCGGTGAGATCCTCCAGGGAAAGGCCTCCGCCATGGCGGAACCAGGTCGGCGTCCAGTGCAGGGAACCCGCCAGCAACTTACGAAGAATGTCCGGCTCCATGGTGACGACGCCTGCCTGGTGAGCCTCCCGCAGCACGTCCAGCCAGATACCTTCGTACTCTTCCCGCAGCCGGAGAATGGTTGCCTTACCCTCCTCAGACAGATTGCGCCACTCGTCTACCATGACACTCCAGGCTTCGCCGGTTTCACCATTCATGGCGTACAACTCGACAGAAATCAGGGTGCGTAGTCGGTCCTCCAGTGCCGGACGACTTTCCAGCGCCCGCTTCAGGCGGCCCAGGTTGAGAACGATGCTCTCTTCCATCACCGTGCGCAGGATTTCATCCTTGCTGCGGTAATGGTGAAAGATACTGCCCGGGAGGATACCCGTCTCACGACCGATATCACGTACCGTTGTTTGCAGATAACCCTTGCGGCGGAACAGGCGGGCAGCCGTATTGAGCACCACCCCGCGGGGGCTCTTGGGGTCGGTGATTTTCCCGCTCTCAATCAGTTCTTTGCGGATCTCTTCGCTGAATTCCAAGGTTCCGGCTCTCTCTCGACAGGGTTGGGAAACGGTTAGAAACGGGCTGCATTCTATAGCAAACCCGATATCGCCGGCCACCAGACAAGCTACCGGGGCTGTTGGGAGGCCTTACCCACATTGTAGACCAAACGCTTGCTCAAATTCGTGCTGTCCGCTAAATTTGTCGGAACAACAACAACGCACCCCCGACATGCGGAGGCTTATTATGGCCAGGCAACCACAGCACGAGACTGATCCCACCATGAACATGATCGACCGGGTATGCACCGGCGATATTCTAACCCGGGCAGCCGACCTCTACCCCGACAATGTGGCCATGGTAGATGATGGCCGAACCCTCACATACCGCGAGTTTGAAGACCAGTCGAACCGCCTGGCTCACAGCCTGCTCGGGCTTGGCCTCAGGGCCGGCGAACCCGTGGGCATCCTGGCCCGCAACTGTCTGGAGCTGATGGTGAGCTACATGGCCTGCGCCAAGGCCAACCTGGTGTTTGCGCCGGTCAACCTGGGGCTGAAACCCCATGAGATCGCCTATTGCCTGAAAGACTGCGGCGCCAGGATCCTCATCGTCGAGGACGCTCTTATCGAGGCCGGGCAAGCCCTTCCGGAACAACTGCCGGACCTGGAGTTCCTTTACTGGACCGGCGCCAGCACCCACTCCGCGGCAGGACATACCTGGCTGCCGTTGCAACAGCTCATTGACAGCGGTGACAGCACCCCCGTTGAGGTGGCAGTAGGCGACCGGGACCCGGTACAGCTCCTTTATACGTCCGGCACCACCGCCAACCCCAAGGGTGTGGTAACCAGCCACCTGGCCGTCACCATGGCTGCGATGGCCAATATCATCGCCAACCAGTTACCCCCTGAAGCCTCCATGCTGTGCCAGCTGCCGCTGTTCCACTGTACCGCAGTGAACTGCCTGGCCGTACCGACCTGGATGATGGGTGGCAAGCTGGTTCTTGCGAAGGGCTTCGATGCCCGGGAGTGCGCAAGGCTGATGGAGGAACACAAGGTCTACATGTGGGTGGGCCTGCCGATGATGTACAACGAGATACTCACCGACCCGGAAGCGAGCCAGCGGGATTTCTCATCAGTACGCCGGGCACTTTACGCCATGGCACCGATGGCAGAGTCAAAGCTCCAGGCCATTCATGACGCCTTCCCCAACGCGGATGTCGTGCTGGGGTCCGGACAGACCGAATTCACCCCGGCCACCTGCCTGATACGGCCAGAACACCAGTGGAGCAAGGCCGGCTCCTGGGGGACTGCCACCCCGATGACCCGGGTAGCCATCATGGACGACCAAGGCCGCCTGCTGCCGCCGGGCGAAGCCGGGGAAATCGTCTATCGCGGCCCCCAGGTGATGACCGAGTACCTGAACCAGCCCGACAAGACGGAAGAGTCCTTCAAGTACGGCTGGTTCCACAGTGGCGATATCGCTTCCATCGATGAGGATGGCGCCATATGGTTTACTGACCGCAAGAAGGATGTGATCAAGACTGGCGGCGAGAACGTAGCCTCACTGGAGGTGGAGCGCTGCCTGATCGGCCATCCCAAGGTGGCAGAAGCCGCGGTCATCGGGCTTCCCCATGAGCGCTGGGGGGAGGCCATCACCGCCAATGTCATCCTGATGCCGGATGAAGAGGTGACCGAGGACGAGCTGATCGAGTACTGCCGGGAGCATCTCGCAGGCTTCAAGGTACCCAAGGCCATTGTGGTGGTGGAGGAGTTCCCGCGCACCGGCACTGGCAAGATCCAGAAGCACATGATTCGCAAGGATATGGAAGGGTACTTTTCGGATTAAGGCTGCCAGACAGCCTTGTCAGCTATTTCCAGTGAAGGACTACGATCTGGCCTGCCAGTCTGGCTGCAGGCCCCCACAAGTCGATAAGGCTTTCCGGAACACGCGGTAAATACGTCCATGTACGCTCGACGAAAACATCCCTGTTTTCGACGGTTCCGGAAAGCCTTCTCAACTCGTGGCGACCCAAACCTCACAGTGGCCTGAAAGTACGAATTATCAGGCAAAGAGCCTTGATCAGACGTTATAAGCCTTGAGCAACTGCCGCGACAACGCCGCCCGGTGAACCTGGTCCGGACCGTCGCCAATGCGAATGTAACGGGCATACATCCAGGCTTCCGGCAGGAAGGTGTCCTGGCAGACGCCGGCCCCGCCATAGACCTGGATGGTCCGGTCGATGACCCTGGCGGCCATGGCCGGTACCACGATCTTGGCGGCGGCGATCAGGTCCTTCGCTACCTTGTTGCCTTCCCGGTCCATCTTGTCCGCCGCTTTAAGCGTTAGCAGGCGGGCCTGTTCGATTTCGCAAAAGGATTCGGCAATCTCCTCACGCACCGAATCAAACTGTGACAGCTTGCGTCCAAACGCTTCCCTCTGCTCTGCCCGCTGGCACAGCATCTCCAACGCCCGCTGGGCACAACCGATAAGCCGCATGCAATGGTGGATCCGGCCAGGGCCCAGTCGTCCCTGGGCAATCTCGAAGCCACGCCCTTCGCCCAGCAGCATATTTGACGCAGGCACTCGCACGTTTTCGTACACGACTTCCGGATGGCCAACCGGTGCCTCGTCATAGCCGAACACCGTCATATCCCGGACGATACGCACGCCTGGCGTGTCCTTCGGCACCAGTATCATGGACTGCTGGCGGTGACGGTCGGCGTTGTCCGGGTCCGTCTTGCCCATCACGATCAGCAGCTTGCAAGCCTCGTTCATGGCCCCGGAAGTAAACCATTTGCGGCCATTGATGACGTACTCGTCACCCTCACGACGGATCTCGCACTGGATATTGGTGGCATCACTGGACGCGACCGCCGGCTCCGTCATGGAGAAAGCCGACCGGATTTCGCCCGCCAGCAGCGGTTCCAGCCATTGCTTCTTCTGCTCCGGGGTGCCGAACATGGAGAGGATTTCCATATTGCCGGTGTCAGGTGCCGAGCAGTTGAACACTTCTGACGCCCACAGCACCCGGCCCATTTCCTCAGCCAGGGGTGCATACTCAAGGTTGCTCAGTCCGGCACCATGATCACCGGGGAGGAACAGGTTCCACAGACCGGCAGCCTTCGCCCTGGCCTTCAGTTCCTGGACGATGGCTGGCGTACGATAGCGATTCTCTCCGCTGGCCTGCTCACGGTAGAGATGCTCCACCGGGCAGACTTCCTCGGCCATGAACTGCCGGACTCGGTCCAGCAGGTCGGAGGCCCTTTCAGAACTTGAAAACAACATAAATCAGCCCTTAATTGATCAAATGGTACCCGGAGCCTTCAAAGACCATGGGAGGCGGGATCAACCTTCGAAAAAATATACTCCCAGTAGAGGTTTGCCAGTTCCTCCTGACTATCCACCTGAGCTACCCTGGCTGCCCAGTCCGACAGGATCGGACGAAACGCGTCCAGCATCGCTTCTGCATTGTCGAGCCCGTAGCGTTCTTCATACTGTTTCGCCAGGGTTTCCATATCTGTGGCGATAAAGTCACTCGTTGCTTTCACCAGCGATTCGTCAGCCTCATGAAAGCGTGCGCCTTCCTCTCGGACCAGCTCGAAGCTTTCCTCAGCGGCTTCGACATAGGTCCACGAGATGGCCGCATTACCTTCCGCAGCACCACGTAGCAAGGTCTCCCGTTCC
>Ga0208301_1000374_pt1 | contig 12895 bp, 26 predicted proteins | sample 25BtaG_FD_184100 | JGI IMG/M metagenome (GOLD analysis project Ga0208301, IMG submission 184100) | Marine viral communities from Cariaco Basin, Caribbean Sea - 25B_WHOI_OMZ_CsCl (SPAdes) (version 2) | ecosystem: Environmental > Aquatic > Marine > Oceanic | place: Caribbean Sea: Cariaco Basin...
TTATTTAGTTAGCATTTTAACAACGGTCTCTAAAGTCCACTCTGGTGTTTGAAATTTAGCTTTCTTAACACCATTTAATATTTGATTGTCTGTGAATGGTTTAAGTTGTTTGGCGGCCCTTAGATGTCTCTTCAGGGCTATTTGATATTGCTCTTTGTTTTGCAGATCTGGCTTTCTTTCCTCAAAGTACAAGGCAATGACGTTCATTTCTCTACGAGAGTTATCTTCTAACTTTTTGATTTCGTCCTTTAAAGAAAATGGTGCGGAGGTTTCCTCCGCTATCTTATCTTTACTTATCTTATCTAATCTAATCTTATCTGTGTCATCAAGTTGTATACATTCTGTATACGAGCTATTAGACTTTATTTTTAGCTGTTTTTTCTCCTTTACGTAATTTGTCTGATTATACCGATCTTTTGCAATATAGTTGTGGATTCTCCAATGTTTAATAACACAAACACCACTTTCAAATGGTAGAATGAATCGTTTAGATAGTAATACTTTTAAATCATCATCTTGTGTACCAAGAACTTTAGAAATCTTTTTAGGGTTTGAAACAAAACCATCGTCATCGGCTCTCATGGCTAAATGAAAATACAATGCTTGTGAAGATAACGGCATATCTAAAAATGCGTCTGTATCTACTATTTTTAAACTAAACATTCTTTTTTGAGCCATAATATTTACACACTAAAATCAGCAACTATATGGATAAAGAGTTTTTGACGACTCTGATAGTTGCTGATTGTAATATATAAATATTTTGTCGTCTTACTTTATCCATATAAGAATAATATCAAAGTAGAAATATTTGTCAAACAGAGTTATCAACATCTAAATTATCAACCATTGACAAATAAAAAAGAATGTTTTTTATTAATTTGAATAATAAAATATCGCTGTAAATATAGATATTTCAAGTACGCACTTATCCACACTTTTTTTAATATTTCCTTTACAAACTATCCATAAAAGGATACCATATAAATATGGGAAAAATTAAGATAAATAAATGTAATCGTTGTGGTTGGGAATGGATCCCAAGAAGTGTGGACCCACCAAAGAGATGTGCTGGTCCATCTTGCAGAAGTCCTTATTGGCAGACCACTCCAGTTGTATACGTGATACAGGGTTGGGGTGGAAAAGATTTATTCAAGATAGGTTGCACAAACAATCTATTGGGTCGGTATGGTTCAAGAAGTAAAATCGTAGCAACAATAAATGTTCCTAATAAAATAAATAAATATAATTTAGAAGAAGAGATGCATAAATTATTTTTAGGAAAAAGAGTTGGTCAAGCAGAAGTATTTAAATTGAGTAAAAAAGATTTATTAGTTATTAAGAAAATTGCAAAAGCGAAAGACCCAATGAAAGAATGTAAGGATTTTATTAAAAAGTAATTTGACAATTTCATATATTACGATTTGCGGGGAAACTTTATCACTATACGACTGCTCGGTTTTGATTTCAGTTCCAATCACTGCTTAGCTACTCGTAGATAATCCTACATAAGTTGAACATTTTTTAATATGCAACAAGTAGAATCTCTGCAAATCGTAGTATGTGAAATTAAAAATAATATGCATTATGAAAATCAAATGTCTCGTTGGAAAAGAGACAAACAAGATAGAGTAATAGAATCAGTGCAACTCACACTACAGTGGCTTGTTGTGATAGGTCTTACAATAGGTTTGGTCGTATTATTCGTTAATTCAATTAAATAATATGAGTCATCTAACATCAACAAAAGAATACTGTACAAGTTCACCTTACTGTGATGATGATAATTGTAGATGTGAAGATTATGAAAGAGAACAGAACATTAAACCAGGATTTGGAGATTATGTAATTCTTAAAACTGACGAGAAAGTAAGAGTAGTAGGTTTTGGTGGTACTGGAATAAGAAGAATAAATGTCGCTGATGGTTTTAACAACTGGTGGATTAATGAAAGTGAAATAAAGCATTATGTTTAAATTTAACGAAAAAACACATACATACACACTAGACGGCAAGAGAATGACGGGTGTAACTACTGTCTTAGGGGTAATAAATAAACCAGCTTTAGTAGGTTGGGCAGCCAATCAAGCTGTGGAATATATTAAAACATCAAAAGTTTGGCAATTAGTTCCTGATACCCCAAGAAAGATAATGATTGGAGATAAAGAATTAGAGAAACTTCTTAATGAAGCTCGTAAAGCCCACATAAGAAAGAGAGACAAAGCAGGACAATCTGGAACTGATGTGCATGGGGATATTGAAACACATATTAAATTCGCTATTGAAAATTCAGATGGAATAATTGTAACTGGAGGGAATTATGAGAAGAAACAAGTTGAACATTTTCTTAATTGGGCAGAAAAAAACAAGATAAAGTTTCTTGCATCTGAAAAACGAGTATATTCTAAAACTCACTTCACAGCAGGGACTTATGACTTCAAGTGCGAGATAGACGGAAAGATATATATAGGCGACATTAAGACAAGTTCAGGAATATATGACAGAACGCCATTTGCACAGACATCAGCTTATCAGATGATGGAAGAAGAGATGACAGGAATTAAAGATGTACAAGGTCGGTTAATTATAAATTTAAAGAAAACAGGAATATTTGACGAAGATAAAGATGTTTATATCTCAGAGCATTACGAAGACGATTTAGAGTTGTTTATGTCAGCTTTGAGTATATATAGAATAATGAACAATAGGTTTGAACCAATGAACAATTATAAATCTAATAAAAAAACAATAAGAATATGAAAAAAGAATTATTTGAAAATTATGCAGTTATAAAGAACAAGATTAAAGCATTAACTGCTGAAGCAAAGAAGATTGAAGTTCAAGTTACAGCAGAGATGAATACTGAAGAAGTAGAGAAAGTAGAATCAGACTTTGGTACTTTCTTCTTCACTTCTCGCAAGTCTTGGACTTATAGTGATGCAATCAAACCACTTGAAGAAGCTGTAAGCACAGCATCAAGTGAGTTGAAAGAAGCTCAGACAGAAGAGCAGAAGAATGGTACAGCAACAGCAGAAGAGAAGAAGTCGTTAACATTCAGAGGGAAATAATATGGAAGAGAAAATAATAAAAAAGTTTAGAGAAAAGTTCCCTCATAAGTTATTTACTTTAGAGCAGTTAGAAGATATTAAAGTTCGCAATGAGAGAGACGGCAGTAACTTTCAACCATATCCTGCGAATGAAGAGATAGAAACATTTATTAAAAGTTTAATCAACAAATAATTATGAAAATCACAAAAAAACTATCAACTGGTGGTACGGCATTCGCAAGAAAAATAGCTTACGAATACGAGAACAAACAATACGAAGCTGATCTACAAAATGGCGATACTGTCAAAATCCTTGATGCAGGAAACGTAGAAGCAGGAACTTACGGAGATCAGCTCAACTTTAAAATTGAGACACGAAACGGAGAGAAAAAGATAAGTTTCAATCAAGCAACGCAGAACGTTCTACATGACGAGCTAGGAGAAGACAGCGAATCTTGGAAAGACAAAGAAGTACGAGTTATCTTGAAGAAAGATACTATTGCAGGAAAAAAAGTTATCATTGCTTATTTCGTAACAGGAGACTGGGAACTTGACGAGTACGGAGAGTTAACAAATCCTAACGAGATAAAAGCTGAAGACATTCCGTTTGATGCTGAAGAAGATCAAGGTTAAACATGCTTCATAAAAGAGTAAAAACCATTTGGCACGGAGAAGTAGGAATACACGAAAAATATATCAATTCCTCTGGTGGTTTATTACTCAGCTATGTAGGAGACCAAGAAGCATACTTAGCACAGCAGATGTTCATTTCTGAAGAGGGGTTAGCTAAAGGAAGAAGAGGAAAAGAAACGTATAGAGATAGAAGTGATCCAACTAAATCGTATCAGTTAATTTACTTCAAATGGAAAGATGTTAAATTTCAACCAAGTTTATTATGATAGAGACAAAAGACAGTATAGAAATAGACCTTAGAGAGATAAGAAAACAGATATCGGGAATCAATCCTAAACTGTCTTTGTATAAAAAACTGAAAGAAAAAGAAGAGATGTTAAAAGCTAAATTAGGTTATGGTTTACCAGATCCTTATAAAAGATGTAAAACAGAAGGATGTAAAAAGTTAGGAAAATCACGAGGTGGATATAAATGTCCTGATACAGGAAGAAATATTCCCAAAAGAGGGGATTACTGTGAAAAACATACCGCAGAGAATAGAGAACTTAATACTAATCCAAATCAAAAAAAGTCATGAAATGCCCCCATTGCAAAAAAGAAACAGGTCAAAGAACATCAGCTCAGAATAGAGCTTTACATCTCTGGTTAAGTATGAAAGCTAAACAATGTCGTGATGCAGGTATAAATCCACGACAAGTCTTAGAAAAGACTATTGAGCTTGAAATGACAGATGAACAGATGAAAGAGTTCTGGAGATCAGTACAAAAAGCTCTCTACAAAACTAAATCTACAAAAGAGCTATCTAAGCATGAACAGATTGAACAGATAGCAGAGCATCTTAATCGTTTCTTCGCAGAGAACTTTAACTTAGAGGGTGTAGAGTTTCCTGATATACATGCTGTTGGTGGTATGTGTGGGAAGAAGAGTTGTCCTAAGTGTTAAATAAAAACATTAAAACTGTATATCATGGGGAAGTTGGCATACATGAAAAATATCTAGACTCTGGCGGTCTTATACTAAATTATGTAGGAGAACAAGAAGAATATGAGGGTGGACAAATGTTTTTAAATCAAGAGCAACTACAACAAGGTAGAAGAGGTAAAGAAACATACAGAGATAGACATGATCCAACTAAACAATATCAACTAATCTATTACAAGTGGACGGAGACTAAACATCAACCTACATTATTATGAGAGCTATTATAGGAACACATTACAATACATTAGAGTTAGCCAAAAAAGCTTTAAAGTATAAACCCTTTAAGAGAAGTTTCAGAATAATGCAGTATGACAAAGGTTTTCTTTTAGTAAGTAAAAGACAATTATGAAGATAGATAAGAGTATACCAACATATAAGTCAGTTCAACTTGCAGGTAAACTAACTGTACATAATGGAAGACTTGTAAAGATCTATAACTCCCCTGCATTGTTGCGACACTTCTTTAAAACTCATTGTAAAGACGGAGATAGTTTTACGGAAACACTGACTAATAAGAAACCGAAGAGAAGTATTGAACAGAATAATTATTACTATCTATATTTAGATTTAATTTCCTCATCATCAGGTCATTCAGTTGAAGAACTTGCATTGTGGGCGAAAGGTAAATTTCTTTCAAAAGGTATTACTGAAGTGTTTGGTGAAAAAACAAGAATAGTAAAAAGTTCTGCTGATTTAAACAGAGATGAATTTACAGAATTTCTTAATAGAATAGAAGATGTAACTGAAATACCATTACCAGACCCAAAACCTTTTAAACTTGGTTTACTATTAGATGAATATGGAAAATTAAAGATAGAACAGAAAAAAAAATATAGTAAAATGAAAGCCAAAGGATTACCTAAATAAACATGAAAAGAGCATTTAAAATCATTGGAATAATTGTTGTAGTGATATTATGGTTGATATGGATATATTTAATGATTACACCATTTAAAACACAAGCTTCAGAAAGATTTGTCGGTTGTGCTATAGATTTATGTCCCAAAGGAATACAAGAATGGCATTTTAAGAATGGTGGAATGTGGGGGTGTGCTTCATATGTGAAAGACAGTAAAGAGTATTGGCGATGCTATTGTAATGGTGCTTTAGATTGGCCAGATAGCTTAAATTATTTAAAATGTAATTGATGAAAATAATAAAGATAATAAAAAAATATGTAATATATCCTATTGCTAATTATATTACATATAAAATTATTGATACATCTAAAAAACATTACAGAGATTATACAGATGAAGAGCATGATAAATATTGGGACAGAGAAATTAAAATTACAGCAAAAGAATTATGGGATGTTAAACTTCAAAAATTTAGAAAGAGGGTGGATGTCAACACCTATTTAGGTGCAATGGAATTTGTTAAGTATATAATAAAAGATAAGTAGTTCTTTGTAAGTAGAGAGGGTCATAAAAAAATAATGCATATAAAAAATTTAAATTTTGTTGATTAATACTCAACCTGTTCTTTCTCTCCTATTCCCACTCATACCTACAAGAAGACTCCACCCATCCTCTCTACTTACAGGGAATTACCCTGTAATAGTTCTTTGATAATTTAATATGAAAGGAGGTAAATCAAATGATTCTACAAGTTCAGTATCTATGCAGTTGTGGTAGATACATGGAAAACGATGTTTGGAAAGATTCAGATATTTTGAAGAAGTTGTATTTTTATCGTTTGAGTAAGCTTAATCCACCCTTTAAGAAAATACAGGGTGAGTTGTGTGATAAATGTCGTGAACGTTTATAAAAGGAGATTATTATGAGTCGCCCAAGATTTTGTAAAAAGTGTAAAAGAGGTGATAAGGGCGACGGAGTATGGGTAAAACCATTTCTTTGGAAGCATGATAATTTTTTAAGGCAAACAGTCGCCAATATCAAAAAGTATGGAGAAATACAAAAACTTGAAATGTGTAAAGTTTGTATTTCAGAAATTAAAGAACAAGGACATATTGTCAGAAAGGATGGAAAGAAATTATGAAGAAATTATGGTTAGTTGTTCTGTTTGTACTTGTGCCAATATCAATGACAATAAGTTCAGTGATAGCGGAACAAAGATTAAGATTCGTTGTACCACAACATATAAAGGATAAATATTTAATAAATATTGACCCAGATAAAAACCTTTATGCTTTACCTGCAATACCTGTACAAGATTGTAGAATCACTATGTATATAGTTGCCTTTATGACAAAAGAACATTGTGATTTATATAATCCAAAAGACAGGTCTAATATGAAAGAAGAATGGGTAATGGCAGAAGGAATTTGTTGTGGTTGTTCTAATCATACACCAACTAATAGATTGTTATGCTTTAGGGTTAGAATAGATGGAAAATGGAAGGTTGTATATACGAAAGAGCATCCAGAAGTGAAGAAGAAAAAAGAATTACCACTGCCTAAACATATGGCGTGAGGAGGATGATATGAACAATAAAGAGAAGAAAGAATTTGATGAAAGTTTTGGTAAGTCATTTATTGTTGGTCATATTTCACTTATTTGTGGTAGATGTGAAATTCCTTTAGAGTCAACAAATTTTAGAGGGAATTACAAAAGTAATTCAACAACTTGCTACGGATGTAATAAAACTTTCTATTACACAGTCGGAGAGGAGGAAGATAATGAAGAAGAAAAAGATTGACGAGTTTAAAGAAAAGAACGAAGGAAAAGATAGAATCATTGGAAGACCTATAAGACTAAATAGACACAGATTAGAACCAAACAGAGAAGGATGTGCAGAACTTATTTTTGTTGGTGACGTACACTTAGGTTATCCAACAAGTAATATTGAGAAAGTTCAAGCAATGTTAAGTTATGCTTTAAAAACAGGTACTTATGTTATATGCATGGGTGACTGGATTGAAGCAGGCCTTAAAGATAGTATTGGTGATAGTGTTTATCGTCAAAAGTTGAATCCACAAGAACAAATGGAAAGAGTATTAGAAATGTTAGAACCGCTTGCGAAGAAAAAATTAATACTCGGGATGCATGAAGGAAACCATGAGATGAGAATTTCCAAACTTACAGGAATAGACATTACTAAAGTGATGGCTCGTATGTTAGATGTTCGTTATCTTGGTTACTCTTGTTGGAGTTTGTTCACAGTAGACCATATTAGATATTCTCTCTACTCAACACATGGAACGTCAGGAAGTATTATGGAACACACCAAATTGAATAGTGTTGTAAAATTAGGGAAAATAGTCTCTGCTGATGTTGTCGCTTATGGTCACACACACGGATTAGCTTCAGATGTAATCACACGTCAATACTATGACGGAACAAAGAATAAAGTTGTTGAAGATAAACAGTATGTTGTTTTAACTGGTTCTTATCTGGAGTGGGATGACAGTTATGCTCAAATGAAAAACTACCCAATCTCAAAAGTAGGAAGTCCAAAGATTAAATTATTTTCTGATAAGAAAGATGTACATTTTAGTATATGAGGAGGAAGTTATGAATGAAGACCATCGTCTTAATATGATTTATTGGAGATATCATCAAGGTAGAACATCTGAAAATGTTGGAGGATATCAAGAAGTTTTTGTAGAAGACAAAAAAGAGACTAAAGACAAAGACCCTCCTTGTAAATGTAAGTCCTGCAAGTGCGATAAATAGGAACTTCGCTAACAGGCAAAAACCCCTGCTATTACAGAGGGGTTTTTTTATAGATGTTTTCCTCCACCTTAGATTTATATTGTAACAGAAAAAGCTTCAAAAAAGAAGCCTCCTCTATTAGTATGGCAGTCAGAATACTGTCATTTTGCCCGAATTAACGGGCAGTTTTATTTACCTGATTTAACTTTAATAAAGTTGTGAGCCCATTTCAAAGTCCCTGTAACTGTAAGACCTGCAATCAAAGGAAACAAATGTGTTTCTATCAAAACAGTAAGTTCAACATCTGCAAATTGAGTAACAGCTACAACGGCTATCGCTACAGTAACTACTGCACCAAGAGCTTTTAAAATACCTTTTTTCAGTGAATATGTCATAGTATTATAAAATTTAACTATTAAGACGACCTAGTAAAATATGACTTTAGCTCTCTCCAGTGTACATTAAGAGGGCGATATTGTACATGAGCCACATCTCTAAACTTCCAATCTCCGCCCCATTCTAACCCTAATTTCTTGGCTTCTACGCCTAGTATATCCCACCATCCTGATGGCGGATTCCAGCCATATCTTTTAAATATTAAATCTGCGGCCAATCCATACTGATGATAACTCTGTCCTTCTTTCGCTTGCGTTATGATCTTTCCTGTTTTAGTTCTTCCTTTAGCATAATAAGCTTTCTGTGTTTTAAAGGAACGAAAACCCTCTGAAAGTATAATAGGTTTTTTCAATACTTTCATTCGTTTTATTAGATGTTCTACTTTAGTTTTAAAATCTGGAAACAAAGCATCTATTCCTTCATCTTCATATATATAAGATTGTGCTAACTTTTGAGCAATAAAATTTCTCTTAGCATTATTTTGATTACCTAATATTAATGCTTGAAATAATTGTTTCCACATATTATACAAATATATTACTCTCTGCTATTGGCTTATCTTTTCTAGGAAAAATTCTAAGCTTTCGTTTTTTTATAACATTCTCTGTCGGTTGGATTTTTCTTCTTATTCTTAAAATTGGTTTTCTTTTTGCCATGATATTTTATTATTCTTCTACTTCTACCTGAAATTGTGGTAACACTTGCTGGAAGCCACTGACTATTTGCTTATTTATATTCTGTGTCTGCTGTTCTGCTTGTCTATTTGAGATTACTGAAGATACCAATGCTCCAACAATTCCCGCAAGTAATATTCCCACTAATCCATAAACTACAAGTCGTACTGGTAGAAATTCTTTAACTGTTACATAATTATTTCCAAGTAATTTTTTAACTTCATTTATATCTTCTTTAATGTCTTTTTTAATATCATCAATTCTTTTATTCATTCCACCAACTTCAGATTTTAACCCAGCAAGTTCTTTGCCATTTTCAGCATAAACCTCTATATGATGATTGAAATCTTTTCGCACATCTTTGATATCTTTATCTAATTGTTTGAATTGTTTGTCTTCCATATTATTAACAGTTATTGATTGACTTGTTATGGTTATGTGGTAATTTTAGGGTATGATATTAATTTTAATTGTTGTCATATTTTTGGCACTTTATATTCTAGGTTGCTATCAGGAACACTAACGAACTGTTTTCTCAGTACTTAAGTTTGCGACCTCTAATAACAACGCTCTAGTGGATATATTCAATGTCTTGGCAGCGTTTATTACTATTCTATTTTTTAATAAATCACCAGTAAGTCTTCCAGTCTTAATGAAATTAGTCAATGCTTTCCTTGGTATTGCTTCAAAAACTTTCTCTACTACACCTCTAGCAGTAAGATTTGTTGCTCTAGCACTTACTTGTCCGCCTGTTTTTAGTAATGTTCCCGCTGATGTTCCAACAATATCTTCACCCAGTTCTTGTCCTAGTGATTCAAAAAACGCTCTAGTTTCAAACTTACCAGTATTAAACAATTGTAAAATTCTTCCCTCAGCAAGACTAACTTCTTTAGGTGATGGAAATCTTGAAGAACCTAAAAGCTCTTTAGCTTCACTTATGAATACTCGTTTTTGTAAATTTGATTTAAGTAAATCTGTATAACTTTTTGGGTATACTTTTTCTACAAATCTCATCAAATCATCTGTTAAACTACTTATAACAGCTCTAGTTTCAGTTCCAGTCGGTGTTCCAGTTGGTGTTTTACTTTTCAATACTGTCATTCTTTCAAAAATAGAATCAACATGTTTTAGAGATAGATTATTTCTTACAGATTTCATTAATGTAAATGCTTGTTGAACAGCACTTTGTTCTGAACTAGAAACAATCCTAGAAGGTTGATTTCCTCGTAAGAAATTAAGAACACCATTTTTATTTACACCTATATTATGATTAGTTCTTAATTTACCTATTGATGTGTTAATAAAATCTCCAACTCTATTAAATATTTTAGTTCTTACACCCCTAAATTTTTGTGAAGGAGAAAGTAAGGTTTTTGGTAGTGGTGTATCTTTAACTATGCTATTCAAGGCTTCCTTTGATTCAGTAACAAATCTTTTTGCAAGTTGATTAAGTCCAACTATTGATTTCTTAACAACAGTATTTAAAGTAGCCTCACCTCCTTTTAGACCTTCAACAGCACCAGGAGACCTCTCTAATGCTTTAGTAATTACTTCATCATTAAAACCAGATAATGATTTGAAAAATGAAGTCATACCTGTTCTTACTTTTGGTATTACAATTCTTCCAACAGCACCTACACCTTTTGCTACACCTACTCCTGCTGCTTGAAATGCACCTGATAGTGCACCAGTAGCTGCTATTTGTGGTGCAGATATTTCCTCTCTCTGTCCAAATCTTTTTTCTATACCTTGTTGTATAGATTCACCCAAAGCACCTCCTGCAGCTGCCCCCGCAATACTCCCTGGAATAGCACCAACACCTGCGGCTGGTGTTCCTGCAATACCACCGAGCACACCTCCACCAATACTAAAAGCTGTAGGAAGTAATTCACCTGCAAAGCTTCTTTGTTCTGCTGGCTTATTTTGTCTCTGAATTGTATCAAAAATCTGGTCATCAGGTACGCCTTGTGCTCTTTGTTGTATTATAAATTGTTTTTGATTTTCTATTGGCATAATATTATTGTTTACTTAAACCAAATACATTCAAGAATCCTTCAAAAAATCCTGCTGGTTCTGTCTCTATTGATTGACTAGTATCGGTTGTGCTTGTAATTATTGAATCTAATCTTTGAGTCTTTTCTTCAGAAGTAAAACCTTTAGTGGCAAGTTCTCTAGTAATATCTTCTAATTGCTGTATTTCTGGTACAGCTTCTCTAATATCTACCCCAAGACCTGATGCTACTGGTGTAAATGATGATTCAAGATTAGTCTTTAATGGTCCTGCTTTCTCTAATACTAGCTGTTCTGCAAGCTCTAAGAATCTCTGTCTTGCATCTGCACCTGCGATTCGTCCACTAGCTACCCTGAATGGGAAGTTAGCTACTTGTTCAAAGAATCCTTGTGCCGCCTTAACTGTTTCAAACTCTGCTGGTCTAATAACAGAACCTGGGTCAAGTATCTTTGCGATACCGTTCACAATAGCGAGGTCTCCCGCTGCGTTATTCAAATCAAATCCTACTTTGGTGTTTTGGAAGGCATTTAGGATATCTGTAAAGTCTTTGAAGCCTTGTTCTGATTTAACAGAAGTTCTTATTTTTATAATATTATTGGCTATATCTTTTTCAGTAAATCCTGCTACATCTGCTGACGGTGTGATACCAAACGCTTCTCCTCGTGTAGTTCCAAACGGAACACCTAGTGATTTAGCTTCAGATACGGATAATGGCTCAAATAGCTCTCTTTCCGCTTCTAGCTCTTTTTCAGCTCTATCCAATGCTCTTTCTATTTGAGTTGCTTGGAATGTTCGTTCTTGACCAAATAAACTAATAGCAGTAGAAGCTGCGAATTGGGCTTGCTGTCGTGCATCTTGCTGTGCAGATTGTAGAAGTGTGAGTTTATTCACTCTTGCATTAATTCTTTTATCAAAAGCGTCACTTATATTTTGAGCCCTTTCTCGTTTAGATCCTACTGATGAGAATGGATCATCTTGTATTCTAGCTATCTCTTCATCTCTTTCAAGTTCCAACTCTTCTATTTCATTAGCTGTACTTGTTAAAGTTTCTCTTACATCAGGAAGTCCTGTAAATTGCATCACTTGTGTAATGATATCTTGAAGAGTACCAAATGGATTTGTTTGAAATCCTTGACCTACAGCTTCACCTGATATACCGAACTGACCGAGAGTTCTATCAACCTCTGCTTCTGGTGTCGCTAAAATCTCCCCCTCTTCTGTTACTTCTGCACCTGATGGTGTGAAAAATGTTTCTGGTAATTCAGCTTCTTCAGCCGCTTCGTCAAAAGTTCTTTCTGCAAGTGGTTCTTCTTCAACAACAGGTAATTCCGCTACTTCAGGAGCCGAAACCTCTACTGTAGGAGCTTTAGCTTGCTCACCAGTCTGTTTGATAGTTTCTGTGATTGCACCCGCTCCTGCGTCTTCTGGAGCTTCTGCAGGTGCTATATTAGCTGTTGACTCTGTTGGCGTAGTAACTTCTGGTGTTGGCGATACTACATTTTGTGCTGATGGTGCAGGTTGTGGCACTGCTGATTGAA
>Ga0208301_1000378_pt1 | contig 12792 bp, 13 predicted proteins | sample 25BtaG_FD_184100 | JGI IMG/M metagenome (GOLD analysis project Ga0208301, IMG submission 184100) | Marine viral communities from Cariaco Basin, Caribbean Sea - 25B_WHOI_OMZ_CsCl (SPAdes) (version 2) | ecosystem: Environmental > Aquatic > Marine > Oceanic | place: Caribbean Sea: Cariaco Basin...
CAGCTGGTTACCCGGCTGAACGACTACCCGGAGATCGAGATCAACAGCCAGCGGGTGGCCCGAAGGGATATGGAAAGCCTGCTGGCTGCGGGCCGACTGGATTTCGCCGTGGACGTACTGCTACCGATCAGCGACCAGACCGCCCACGAGCAACTGCGGAAGGATCGGCGTGTGGTCATCGCCAGGAAGGGGCACCCGCTGGAGGGCCTGGACCTCACCATGGACAATTACCTTTCCGCAAAGCACATTCTGGTGTCATCACGAAATGAAGGGCCGGGCATCGAGGACTTCGAACTGTCCCGAATGGGACTGCAACGCCAGATCCGCCTGCGGTGCCAGCATTACTACGCCGCCTGCCAGGTAGTCGAGAGTTCGGACCTGCTGCTGACCATGCCGGAAGGCTACGCGCGTCAGATAGCTGCCCGGTCGGACACCTGCATCCTCAACCCGCCAGAGGGGTTGCCGGACGTTGATATTCACCTTTACTGGCACCAGGCTTACGAGAAAGAACCAGCACTATTGTGGCTGAGGGAGCAGTTTCACGCCGTGGCGACGGACTACCAGGGCGGCGCCTGAGCCAGGTCACCTGCGAAAAGGCTCAGAAAACCCCGACCACCCAGAGGAAACCGGCAAAGCCGGCACCGGTCAGCACCAGGGCCAGGCTAACAACGCCGAGCCCCCACCAGACCGCGGCAGCGTCTGACACGCCGACATCATGGGCCCTGACAGTGCGGTAAAACGCCCAGGGCCCCAGCAGGAAGGCACCGAAAACCGCAAACACCAGCCCCAGGCACACGCCAGTGAACGTCCAGGTAGCCAGCGCCGTGGCTCGGTCGTTCAGGTTATCAGTGACCTTGTGGCCCTGCAGGAACTTCCGGCAAAGCAACCAGATGAGGCCGTAGAGCACAGCAACAAAGGCAATGCCGCCAATCAGCGTAATGAGACGATAAAGCACCGGGCCTAGCCCCCCTGCCCAATATCCGGAAAACAGGGTTCCGGCAGGGTCTCGAACCCGGGCCTGGCAAAGAGATAGCCCTGGAACAGGCGAATTCCCCGGGTGCGGAGCCAGGCATACTCCTCCACGGATTCAACACCTTCTGCGACGATGCGCCCGCCAAGCTGGGTCATCATGGTAATTATTCCGTTGACGACAGCCTGTTTGTTGGGCTCACGGTCGATATCGCGGATCAGCCCCATATCCAGTTTGAGCAAATCCGGGGGGCTGGCCGTCATCAGGTTGTAGCGGGAAAAGCCGGCGCCGAAATCGTCGATCGCCGTACTGAAACCCATCCCCTGGTATGCCTTGATGATAGACACCAGGTGATCGACCGAAGACAGGTCTTCACCTTCCGTCAGTTCGAAGATGATCTTTCGGGTGTCAAAATTGTAGGTTTTCGCGGCAGCCAGCGTGGTACGGATACAATATTCCGCCTGGTACACAGCGTTGGGCATGAAGTTGATACTGAGCATGGCCTTCATACCCAGGCGGGCGGCGAGCTTGACCGCCTTGACCCTGCAAACCTGGTCAAAGGAATAACGATTCTGCTCGTTTACCTGTGACAGAACGCTCCAGGCACTCTCACCACCGGTGCCCCGCACCAGCGCTTCATAGGCAAAGACAGACTCGTCAAACACGTCAACGATTGGCTGGTAAGCAAACGAAAACTGGAAATCCAGGCCCTCCCCACAAGCACACTGGCCACAATGGGATTCATCAAACAATACTTCTGGCCGCTCCACGCATGCTCCTATGTGTTAGCGAGTAGGAAAGCCTGCTCCTGCATGAAGCTTTACACACAGGAACCCCGTTTCACTATAGACACCCGGCGGGGGTCCGTAAATGTATTAAAAGACTGACGAATCCAGCCTGCCTGACTACACTGATCCAGAGGCCCGGAAGGCGCCTTGGCTCTGCTCCCGGAGCCCTTGCGTTTTCAGTCTGACAAGAGTACCCGTATCCGGGTACCCGTTCTGCAAACAGTTGTAAATTCGCAGCTCATGGAGTGTTGATCTATGCCCGAGCCCCTGCGCATCGCCGTAACGCCCGGCGACGGAATTGGTCCGGAAGTCGTGACCGAGGCGGTTCACTGCCTGGAACGACTGCGGGAGAAACACCAGCTTCCCCTGGAGTGGACACGGTTCCCCTGGCCATCCCACGCCTGGCATGAGCAACATGGCGAGGTAATGCCCGCTGACGCCTTGCAGCAGCTTGCGCGCTACGATGCCATTCTGTTGGGGGCATTGGGTGACCCGGGGCCCATGGATGACCCGGATCGTTACCTGCTTCCGGACAGCGTATCCCTCGCCCCGTTGCTGGAAATGCGCAAAGGCTTCGACCAGTGGGTTTGCGAACGGCCAGCCCGGCTGCTGCCCGGCGCGCGACAATACCTGGCCGACGACCGGGCGCGGGACATTGACATGCTGGTGATTCGGGAGAACAGCGAAGGCGAGTACGTCGGCCAGGGTGGCCGCCTGCGTCAGGGCACCGAACATGAAGTAGCGACCCAGATGGAGGTGTTCACTCGCCGGGGCACAGAGCGCATTATCCGCTATGGCTTTGAACAGGCCCGCCAAAGGGCCGAAGCGAGGCGTGCCGAGGGCCGCAAGAGGGAGTTTCGCAGCCCCCAATGCCGGGTCAGCGAAAGCCAGGTCTGCTTGATCACCAAACGCAACGCCCTCCGCTACTGGGGCGACATGTACACCGAAGTCTTCCAGGAAGTTGCCCGGGACTACCCCGATGTCGCCACCCACCATGAACTGATCGATGCAGCCTGCATGAAATTCGTGCAGGCCCCCTGGGCCTTTGATGTGGTTGTCGCCAGCAACCTGCAGGGCGACATCCTTACCGACCTGGCCGCAGTGCTGTCCGGCGGCATGGGGGTAGCGCCCTCCTGTAACCTGAACCCGGACAACCCGGACATGCCATCCATGTTTGAGCCCACCCACGGCAGCGCGCCGGACATCGCTGGCCAGGGCCTGGCCGATCCCACCGCGATGCTGTTTACGACTGCCCGCATGCTCGACTGGCTTGGCCGCAAGGAGCCGGTGTTGGCAAAGGCCGGGCAGGAACTGTTTGACGCCATGGCCGCGGACCTGGCGGAAAACGGCGGCACACAGCGGGATACCCGTACAATCGGAGACTCGGTCCTGGCCAGGTTGGGTTAAACCGGACATAAAACAATGATGCATCCGGCCTCGGGTCCGTGGCAGAATCCTCACCCACTGACCCTTGGGGCGTAGGCAATCCTTACGCCTCCCCGGAAAACAACGAACGAGGTATCGATGGGCAAGCCTGCGGTAATCGGCCTGACCGGTGGCATCGGAAGCGGAAAATCCACTGTAGCAAAGATGTTTGGTGCACTGGGTGTGCACTGGGTAGACGCCGATATCGTGGCGCGAGAAGTGGTAGAACCGGGGTCACCCGCACTGGCAAGGATTGCTGAACACTTCGGCGACCATATCCTTCAGCCCGATGGCAACCTTGACCGGGCGGCTTTGCGCACCATTGTGTTCAGGGACGCCAATGAACGTGAATGGCTGGAAGCCCTGCTCCATCCTACCATTCGCGATGAGTTGGCCCGCCAGCTGCAACCGGACCACTACGACTTACCCTACGTGTTACTGGTTTCTCCCCTTCTGCTGGAGACGGATCAGCATACCCTTGCAACCAGTGCCATCGTGGTGGATGTGCCAGTGGAAACCCAGATCGACCGGACCATGAGCCGCGACGATAATGACCGCGAACAGGTGGAACGGATCATCGCCGCCCAGATGCCACGGGAGCACCGCCTCAGCCGCGCTGACTACGTGATCCGTAATGACCAGCCCCTGGCTGAGGTGGAAAAACAGGTGCAGGAACTGCACAAGCAACTTCTGGACAGCTGTCGGGGATAGATATTGGCGCTCCTTCAATCTGCTGTCCATCGCTACCGGCTGCCGGCCATCGCCCTTATGCTGGCGTGGGGGCTGGGCACACCGGTCCTGGCCGAGCCGTCGGTATCGGAATCCCTGTCACCGGACAACCTGCCTGCCGACTTCTACACCTTTACCCCGGAAGAGTTCTGGCGGGAACCCCGCGACTCCTACTGGTTGAATTTTTCCAACTGGGTGATCCACCACGAGCACGTACAGTCTGAACGTATCCAGATTCTGGGGGCCTGGGCTGATCGCACGTTGTCCGGCAATGCCCGGTCACTGCCCGGCAACGAAAGTTACCTGAGGCTGGGGCTGGCCGCCGAGTCCGAAACCGGCAAACTGGCCAGCGTTGAGCCTGAAGCCCGCTTCAGACTCGACCTGCCCACGGCCGAAGAGCAGCTGAGGGTAGTACTGGAGAGCGAAAGCGATGAACTGGTTCCCCTCGGAGAGCGGCGTCGCAGCCGACAGCTTACTGATGACCAGCGCTCCGACAGCGATGCCACCGGGGCACTGCGCTATCTGTCGGTCATCTCGGACACAATCAACCTGAGCAACGATATCGGTGCCCGGCTGCGCTTTCCCCCGGACGCTTTCTGGCGAGCCACGGCGCGGGGGGACTGGCGGCTGTCGGACTGGCGCGTGGGCGCACGTCAGCGGGTCTATTATTTCCACCAGGACGGCTGGGGCGCATCGTCCTGGCTCGGATTCGGCAGGGACATTGGCAATGGCTGGACCTTCCTGGCCAGCTCCGAGGCAGTATGGGTACACGATGAGCGCCAGTTCGACCTGGCCCAGATCCTGGATTTTCACAAACGGCTCAATAACCGCTCGGAGCTGAACCCCCGGTTAGGTGTACTCGGTGAAAGCCAGCCCACATGGCGGCACACCGGCTACTTTGCAGATGTTACCTGGCGTTACCGTCTCTATCAGGACTGGCTCTTCGGGGAGGTCATTCCCTCGGTTGAATTCCAGCGAGACAATGACTTCAAGGAACACACCGCCTTGCTCGTGCGCCTGGAGATGTTCTTCTCGGGCCGCATCCTGTCACGCTGAGTTTCCCGCAAGCCAAGGAGCTACTGTGCCGCGCCACCCTGCCAGACCTGCCCAAGAAGCTCTCACGCTGACGCCCATCGCAATAACCCGGTCCTGCTTCCGGGACAAGTTTGGCGTGCCCCGCCAGCCTGGCCTGACCCGTCACGCCTGGGCGGAGCTGGTTATCCAGCCCCCGTTCAATCGGGAGGATGCGTTCAGGGGACTGGAAACCTGCAGTCACCTGTGGCTCACCTTCCAGTTCCACGAGGCGGTCAGGGCTGACTGGCGACCAGTGGTCCGACCTCCCCGACTCGGCGGCAACCGCAAGGTCGGCGTTTTCGCCAGCCGCTCGCCCTTTCGCCCCAACAGCCTTGGCCTCTCTGTCGTCCGCAACGAGGGACTGACCCGGCGTGAAGGCGAGCTGATATTACGCATCCGCGACCACGACCTCATAGATGGCACCCCCATACTGGACATCAAGCCTTACCTGCCCTTTGCCGACGCCATCCCGGATGCTCGCATCGGCTGGGCCGGCGAAACGGCACCGGGCCGGCTGCCCGTCCGGTTTTCTGATGAAGCCCTGTCCCAGCTTGCCGCCCTCCCCGGAGAGCACTACCCTGATCTGAAAGGGTTGATCGAGGATGTGACCTGCTATGATCCAAGGCCGTCGTTCCGCCGTGGCCGGCAGGACGAAGAACGGATCTACGGCGCTCACCTTTATGACCTGAATGTCCGTTTCAGGTTTGACACTGTCGGTGTTGTTATATTGACAGTCTGTTAGACTGCCGTATGGAATTCTGTATCACAGGGAAACATGTGCCTTGTCTGCATCCAGAGTGATTGCTGCCGTGACCCGAGCGCTCAGCGTACGCCCGCTGGCCGCGCGGCTGCTGGCCTATGTATTACTCTTCAGCCTGGTGGTCGCACTTGTCGCCACAGGGCTGCAGCTGGCGGGCGAAACCAGCCGTCGCTTTGGTGAAATCCGTAACCTCCAGCAGAAAACCGCCGAGATTATTGAAGGCAACCTCAGCCAACAGCTGTGGCTGATGAACTTCGACGAGGTGGAAAGTATGCTGGGTGACCTGCTCGCCTTCGAAGTCATCCAGCACGCGGAGATCACCACCACCAACGGGCAACAGTTCAGCATCGGCGAGTACCCGGAAGGCGATGTTATCACCCACGAACACCCGTTACGGATTACCGGCTCCACGGTAATCGACACGCCGACGCTCGGCCGGCTCGTGCTGACCTCATCATCCGACCAGGTCCAGACTGCGGTACGGGACCGGGCGCTCACCCTGCTGCTGTTCCAGTCCATCGTGGTCATGCTGGGCACCCTTGGCCTGCTGGTTATTGTGCGCTTCATGCTGTCCCGCCACCTGGAGGCCATGGCCGCCTATACCACCCGGCTCAACCTGGATGCCCTGATCGAACCCCTGCGCCTGCAACGTAGGCCACCGTCACGACCGGACGAGCTCAGCGAGATGGAACAGGCCCTGAACCAGATGCGGGAACGCCTTCTCGAGGAAACCCGGGACCTGCGCCAGGCCAGCCGACAATCCATGGACGAGCGGGACGAGGCGGTTCGCGCCAACCACGCCAAGAACCTCTTCCTGGCCAACCTGAGTCACGAGTTGCGGATACCCCTGCAATCGGTGCTGGGCTATGGCAGTCTGTTGCAGGACACGCGAATGGACCAGGAGCAGAGGGATTACGTTGACACCCTGCTGAACGCGGCAGAAGGCCTGTCTGCCATCATTAACGATTTGCTCGATATTTCCAGCATCGAGGCCGGCAAACTTGAGCTGGATGAAATCCCGTTCGATCTGCGCGAAACCCTCCATGACCTGATCAGCATGCTTGGTCCCAGGGCGCGGGAAAAGGGCCTGGCGCTGGAGCTGAGAGTGGATGACAGCCTCCCCGCCCAAGTCGTGGGAGACCCGATCCGCATTCGGCAGATACTGCTCAACCTGACGTCGAACGCCATCATCTATACCGATTCAGGCCACGTCCTGATCAGTGCGGAAGTGCTTGGGCGCAAGGGTGGCCGATCCCAGGTGCGGTTGTCGGTGGAGGATACCGGCACCGGGATCAGCGCGGAAAACCTGCCACTGATTTTCGAGCCCTATGTCCAGTTCGACGTCCGGGCCCGGCGCCAGTTGCCAGGTGCCGGCCTCGGGCTGACCATTTGCCGGCAACTTGTCAGCCTGATGGATGGCCACCTGGACGTGGAAAGCACCCCCGGCGAGGGTTCAACCTTCTGGGCAGAACTGTCCCTGGCGGAAGCCAGCCAGGACGCCCCCAGAAGCCGTACCAGCCTTGGCCATGTCCGGGGGCGCCGTATCCTGGTGGTTGATTCCTATGCGCTGTCCAGGAAAATCACCCTGGAGATGCTCGCGCGGCTGGAGGTCGATATCGAAGCTGTACGCTCCGGCGCTGAGGTACTGGCCACCCTGACCACCGCCGGCGAAGCTGGCACGCCCTTTGACGCCGTCATACTGGACGGCTTTGTCCCGGACATGGAGAGCGATCTCCTTTGCCGCAAGATCCGCGAGAACCCGGCATGGCAGGACACCCGAATCTTTGTCCTCTCCGCCAACCCCCAGCGGGGCGATGGCGAACATTTCCGGGAAGCCGGGGCTGACGCCTTCCTCAGCAAGGCGCTGCGAGAATCCCGGCTGGCGCCCATGCTTAACCAGTTATTCGAGGATGCGGATCAGGGTGATCGCCGCTTCCTGACCCGCTTCTCGTTGCAGAAACCGATGCCGCCCCTGCCCGTGCCAGCTCCGCTACCCTGCGGCCCGATGCAGGTCTTGCTGGCCGAGGACAACCCGGTTAACCGGGCGCTGACACAACGATTACTGGAAAAACTGGGTTGCCAGGTAACCACTGCGACCGATGGCCAACAGGCCCTGGAGGCCTGGCAGCAAGGCAGCTTCGACCTGATCTTCATGGACTGCATGATGCCCCGGCTTGATGGCTACGAAGCCACGCGGCAGTTACGGGCACAGGAAGCCCGGAGCGGAGCGGAGCACACACCGGTGGTCGCCCTGACAGCCAGCGCCATGGAGCAGGACGAAGAGCACAGCCGCCAGGCAGGCATGGACATCTTCGTGGCCAAGCCGGTTAACATCGACATGCTGAGGGCAGTTCTGGAACAATACTGCGCGGAACACAAACCGGAAACCGCGCGAGAAACCTGATGCAAGTAGATTGCCCCACCTGCAAGAAACCCGTTGAGTGGAACGACAAGAACCCTCATCGTCCGTTCTGCTCCGACCGTTGCCGCCTGATCGACCTCGGCGCCTGGGCCAGCGAAGACTACCGTATCCCCTCCCAGCAGCCGGTATCGGAAGACGATCTGCTGGACTCACTGCAACAGCAGGGCTCAGACAAGCCCCACTGAATCGTCCGCCGGCTGAACGGAGTTTAAGTTGAGCACCACCAGCACCGTCGGTAGTATGCGGAAGCGTAACTGACGTGATCCGAGAAGAATGATACAACCAACTTTCAGAGGTATCCCATCATGCTGTTCAGGACTTCTGCCATTGCCCTGCCTGTCGCCCTCTCCCTGGTGGCAGCGCCAGCCATTGCCGCCGATGCAGACTTCAGCCTGACCAATGAGTCCGTAAAGGGTCAGATGAATTTCTTTGACGCCCGCTCGGACATCCAGGCAGGCGCAGGCTATACCTATCATGAAGGCAGCCGCCACCTGATCAACGGCGACTTCCACGCCCAGGGGCGCACGGCGTTGGGCAATCTGCCCACAACAGCCGGCATCGGTTTCCGCGGCCTTGCGTGGGACGACGACGATGACCTGGATGGCGGCGCGGTGGGTATCGGCGGCTTTGCCACCGTGAATATCCCCAACGTTCCGGGCCTGTCCTTCACCGGCAGCGCTCACTATGCGCCCAGCATCCTGTCGTTTGGCGACTCCGATGACCTGACGAACCTGGAACTTCGTGCCAGCTATCGCGTTATCCGCAACGCGGATGTCTTTGCCGGTTACCGGTACATTAACACCGACCTGGATAACAGCAACGGTGATATCAACCTGGATGAAGGCGTCCTGGCTGGCATCAAGATTTTCTTCTGATACAAACCTGAACAGAATTATCCTCGTAGTCACTGGTACACTCCCGATTACCGGAACCAGCTGCGAGGATTCGAATGTCTGCAGGTTTGAGAAGTCTGATGTTGTTTGTGCCCCTGGCGGCGGTAGCGCTCTGGGGCACACTGTACTCTCCCCCTCCCCTGGACCGCACCGCTCCGGACGACGATATCGAGCTAGCCTCCTTGCCAGACCTGCCGGACTGGATTCTTGAACCCCTGCCCAACTTCGACCTCTACCAGGATGTCACCGAGAAAAAGGCCGCCTTCTTCTCCTACCTCTATAGCCGTACCGTGCTGGTTAACAGCCGGATATTGCTGGAACGTCAGCATCTTCAGGCACTTCAGGCCAAGGAGTCACTTGATGATGCCGACAGGGACTGGCTCGCAGCCCAGGCCGAACGACTGCGGGTGGACGAAGACAATGGTAGTGATGAGATGTTCCGTTTGCTGTTGAGACGGCTGGATACCGTCCCGCCTTCACTGGTACTCGCCCAGGCCGCAAACGAATCGGCCTGGGGTACCTCCCGCTTTGCCCGGCAGGGCAACAACCTTTTCGGCCAGTGGTGTTTCTCCCGTGGCTGCGGCCTGGTGCCGCTCAACCGCCCTGAAGGAGCCAGCCACGAAGTTGCGAGTTTTCGCTCTGCCTACCACTCAGTGCGGGCCTACGTGCAGAACCTGAACCGACATCCCGGCTACAGGGCGCTTCGGGACCTGCGAGCCACCATTCGTGAGAAGGGTGAGCATCCCACCGGTGTGCAACTGGCCGCCGGTCTGGGCAGCTACTCGGAACGAGGCGAGGAATACATCCGGGAAATTCGCAGCATGATCCGGTACAACAACCTGGTGTGGTACGACCAGAAGTACCGGGACATCATCGTCCACCGGGACAACATCGAGGGCCTTCTGGAGCTGGCAATAGCCCCGGAAGAGCACCTCCAGCCTGACTATCAAACATCACCGGATACAACATCGGCCAACTGAAAAGGCGCCCTGACGTCAGGCCTTGTGCGGAGCCCCCAGGTACTCCCGTGACTGCATTTCCAGCAGCCGGGACTCGGTCCTCTCAAACTCAAAGCCCAGGCGACCGCCGGCATAGAGGTCGGTGATCGGCGCTTCCGCGGAAATGATCACCTTGACGTTGCGGTCGTAGAACTCGTCAATCATATTGATGAAGCGACGGGCCTGGTCGTCCTTGTCACGACCCAAAACCGGCACATTCGACACTATGATGGTCTGGAACTCCCGGGCCAGCTCGATGTAGTCATTCTGGCTTCGGGGGCCATCACACAGCTCCCGGAACTCAAACCAGACCACATCATCGGCATGGGCCCTGGCCTGCAACTTGCGGCCATTCACTTTCAGGTTAAGGGAGTGGCTGGCAGCCTCCACCGCCAGGCTGTCAAAGCTCCGCCTGAGGCTGATATCCGCCTGCTCGTCCAGTGGCGAGTGGTAAAGCTCTGCTTGTTCAAGGGTCCGCAGACGGTAATCCACGCCACCATCCACATTGACCACGTCGGTGTACTTCTTTACCAGGTCAATGGCAGGCAGGAAGCGGGCGCGCTGCAGGCCATCCCTGTAGAGACCGTCCGGCTGGATATTGGAAGTGCACACCAGCGAGACCCCCCGACTGAACAGTCCGTCCATCAGGGTAGCCAGGATCATCGCGTCGCCGATGTCGGACACGAAGAACTCATCAAAACAGATTACCCGGGCCTCATCGGCAAAGCGGGCGGCGACCTTCTCAAGGGGGTTCTTCTCCCCCTTCAGCTGCTTCAGTTCATTATGGACCCGTTGCATGAAACGGTGAAAGTGGACCCGCATCTTGCGTTCGAAGGGCAGCGACTCATAGAAGGTATCCATGAGATAGGTCTTGCCACGGCCGACGCCTCCCCAGAAATAGAGGCCCTTGACCGGCTCTTCCCGCTTTTTACGGACTTTCAGGGAAAACTTCTTCAGTGGCCTGGCGCGTTCGTTTTCCGCTTCCACCAGTCGCTCGTACAGAGACTGCAGCCGTCTTACGGCGTCTTCCTGCGCCGGATCCCGTTCAAAATCCGGTCGCTCAAGGTCTTGCTGGTATCGTTCCCAGGGTGTCATTCAGAGCCTTCCCCTTTCAGGATCAGGTATCGGGATGAAAAATCGGCGCGGTATTGTCGCAGATTTACGGAGTTGCCGCCATTTTACGGAGCGCGACGGCATTAAGACTTTCGCAGGGACACCAGCCCATGGGCAGGCCCGGTGCTAAACGGGTATACTCTTTTTCATAAGGACTTCCAACAGGACGAGCACTCTATGACAAACCTGATTCTGGCCGCCGTTGCCGCTCTCGCCGCAGGACTGATCATCGGTCTGCTGATTGGCCGTTCCAGCCAGGGTTCCACCCTGCGCCAGCGCCGCGCCGAGCAACAGATTGAAGAACTGCGCAACGAATACACCCGCTACCAGGCCCAGGTGAACGAGCACTTCATGGAGTCGGCTCACCTGCTACGCCGGTTCAACGATGCTTTCCGGGATGTAAACCACCATATGGCCCGTGGTGCCAACCGCCTGGCCAACGACGACGAATGGCTGGAAGAACTGGAGCAGGAGAAGCGCCGAGCCCGTCTGACAGACACCAGCGCCGAGTCGGGCGATGTAGCGGAACCCCCGCGGGACTATGCCCCGAAAAAGGATCCGGAAGAGAAAGGCACCCTGGCGGAAGGCTACGGCCTCACCGATGAGGAAAAGGCAAAGGCCTGATGCCAGCCTGCGCGGCTCTTCACGACTGAGGAGCCGCCAGCTTGCCTGAAACCTATACCGGGTTGTCGCAGTCGATAAACCGGTGCTCTATCCCGAACTCCCTGGCCAGCGCCTCTCCGATCGCCTGCACACCGTAGCGCTCAGTGGCATGGTGACCAGCGCCAAAGTAGTGGATGCCACATTCCCGCGCCGTGTGGGTCGTCGGCTCCGAGGCTTCGCCACTAATATAGGCATCAACGCCAGCCTCTACCGCCAACGGAAGGTAACCCTGAGCCGCCCCGGTGCACCAGGCGACGCGCCGTATCACTTCCGGACCTGCACCTACATGGAGCGGCCTTCGTTCCAGCCTCTCTTCAAGGTGCCTGGCAAATACCTCTGCCGACATAGCCTGCGGCAACTGCCCCTCCCACAGAAGCCCCGAAAGCGGCCTCGGGTCAGCAATACCAAGCACATCCGCCAACTGCCGGTTGTTCCCGTAGTCCGGATGATCGTCCAGGGGGAGGTGGTAGGCGACCAGGTTGACATCGTGGTCAAGCAGGGTCTTGATACGGGCTTTTTTCATACCGGTGAGGGGCTGGGGTTCACCTTTCCAGAAATAACCATGATGTACCAGGACCATGTCTGCACCAGCGTCCACCGCGGCATCAATCAAAGCCTGTGAAGCGGTTACGCCGGTCACCAGGCGACTGACCTGCTCACTGCCTTCTACCTGGAGCCCGTTGGGACAGTAATCCTGGAAGTTCTCCGGCGTCAGCCAGTTGTCCAGGGTTTTCAGGATATCGCTTCGTGTCGCCATGAAATCCTCCCGTCGGTGAGCTGTGACTATGCAGTGAACGCCCGCTGACGCTCAGTTCACCAGACCTTTCAGGGCCTGCAACAATTCATCGTTCTGTTCGGCGGTACCAATGGTAATTCTCAGGAAGTCATCAATTCTTGGCTTGTCGAAATGGCGAACGATGATGCCCCGCTCGCGGAGACGGAACGCCAGGTCCGCGC
>Ga0208301_1000379_pt1 | contig 12692 bp, 20 predicted proteins | sample 25BtaG_FD_184100 | JGI IMG/M metagenome (GOLD analysis project Ga0208301, IMG submission 184100) | Marine viral communities from Cariaco Basin, Caribbean Sea - 25B_WHOI_OMZ_CsCl (SPAdes) (version 2) | ecosystem: Environmental > Aquatic > Marine > Oceanic | place: Caribbean Sea: Cariaco Basin...
AAGTGAAGCTAGAATACTAGTTTATCTAAACAACGTAAAGTCTCCAAACAAGTATGCAAGCCAAATGTCTTATAAATTAAACATTGAATACGGTTACCTAATAAGACTATTAAAACAAATGGTACATAACGATTGGATTATTCCAATAAGAAGAAGTAATAAAATATTTTACGAGATAAATAATGAAACAGCACCACTTAGTAAAGCAACAGAACTACTACAGCAAGCCAATAAGTGAACTATACAATAATGATAATATCAATATGGTAAGCTGTTATAGTTCTAACAACCAAAAAATTAAACGAGGTAAACAAATGGAACTGAAAATAGAAGAAGTTAAGAAAATCGAAGAGGGTAAACAAATTGGAAAAATTGTTGGAGTAGAATACAGAGAAAAACCGTACGAATACACAGATCTGATCATAGAAATGCAGAACGGTATGAAGTTAAAGTATGGCTTACCTACAACAGTTACATTAGAAAGTAGATTAGGAAGAACTCTAATAGCCTTTGGCGCTAGCTTAGAAGTAGGCGGTTCTACTGATCCGGATAAAGTATTTATCGGAAAAGGGTGTCAGTTTCTTGTAACAAACGATAAGACAGAACGAGGAACGTTCGCAAAGATTGTTCCAAATACACTAAAGCCAGTAGAGGTACCAAAGTGAAACAGAAAGAACAATACCTAAAAGAAGCAGTAGAAAATGGGTACGATTCGCAATTTGAAGCACACATAAGTGAGATATTAATAGATATAAGAGATATACTGAACACGAGGTTAAAATGAAAGAATTAGAATATGTAGATTACAAGAACGCAATTGACCACTTAGAGAACGAATTAACTAATTTGAGTAGAGTCTATAAGCTAAGTGAACTATCGCTGGAAATGCTTAAGAACAAGCTTAAAGAGATACCTAAGCCAGTGATCAAAGAGCCGGTGAAGTATTGCGATGAATGCGGAGAAGAGGGTCACAGTAACGAGGAACATAAAGAGAAATAAAGTTTCCAAACATTTAACCACTTGGGATATTAACAGGCAAGCTATTAATATCTTGCAGGTGGCTAAATGGCGGGACGGAGCCCTTTTGGAAACGTTCCGATTTTTAACACTTTCCGTATAGGATCGCAGTCTAGTCCGATAAGTTTAAATAGATGTTTGAACCTTTAGGTTGCGAAGCAACCTATGAACCTCTTGTTTCTTATGAGTCTAGAAATGTAGCTGTACGGAAAGAACCGGAAATTAGTCTTAATCATCTCTCTATAACGGGCGGAGCCCTAGAGAGCTGATTAAGTTTTTCAATAAGCACAAGCCGGCTTGTAAAAACCCTCACAACAAGTTGTTCAATCTCTCATAAGCATTCAAGTAACTAGAGGAACTTAAGGAACTAAGACCCTATTGTCTCTATTGTCTCGTTAATACCCACCCACCCCACCACCTCCTCCATATCAACCCCGCGCAAAAGGGCGCGGTATTGTTTATCTAAGGGGACACACACTTAGGGCATTGTTGTTACCCCATAGCCCTCATTACATATAGCCAATTAGGCTAGAGCGAGTTTGAAGGGTTTGTGTGTTTTTGTGTGTAGGAACCCAGAGGAAAAAAATTGAAAAAAATTAAATTTTCAGAAAAAAGAAAAAAAATTTTGTTAGAAATAGAACAACTAGACCGAGACTTAGATAGAATTTTCCACCCGTATAAGTATGCGGGCTTGAGTCACCGATAAACTTATGGTCTGTGACTTTCGTCACACGAACTTAAAGTTTATCGGTTAGTTTTGTGCTTTTGTGTATTGTGCTAGCTTACTCTCTCTCTCTCTCTCTCACAAATGGCGACTTTACCCAGTTTTCTAAAACAAACTGATAGAAAACTGTGCAAAGACGCAGTTGCTATTGGAGATATGAAAGATGGAAAACAAAACATACAACGGTTGGACGAATAGGGAAACTTGGTTAGTGAATTTGCACTTTAACCCACAAAGTTTAAGTGACCTAGCTATGATAAAAGAAATGATAGAAGATATTGAAGACAATATTAAAGATTTCTTTCTAAGAGATTATGTAGACTTTAGTAAGATTGATTGGTGGGAGTTAGAGCAAACAATGCCTGAAGTTCAAACCAAACTTAGCGAGGTGTCACAATGAAAATATCAAAATGTGATGAGTGTGAAAGGTATAACTATATACCTTATGGTAGAAGAATGTGTATTTCTTGCTATTTTGGTTTAGTGAGAATAGAAGATAAACAGCAAACTTCGGGGGAAATTAATGGGGATTAATTTCCCCCTTTTTTAGTTCCATCTCTGTCCAATGTTAAAAATAAAAAATTACTCCTGTTTAGGAGCTTCTTCTTTTGGCTTTAATTCTTCGTAAAGCTTAACGAGTTCGTTATGCTTCGCAATAGTTTCCTGAACCGCCATCTCCAGCTTTACAATCCGCTCTATGTATTGCCCTTCCATTTTAAGCCGTAGTCATAAACTTTACTGCTGCACCAGCTACTTTCAGAGTTACATATCCGTCACAAGCCACGTCACCAGTTCCAGTTTTACTTGCACCCGAGAAATCTACTCCACTTGCACCTTGTAGCTTTAAATCTCCAGTTCCACAAGTAATAAATGCATCTGTTTGGTCGTGAGTAAAACTAATCCACTCGTCGGTTGCCTGATTAGCTGAGTGGATAAACAAAGTAGGATTTGTTTGTTGTGCGTGAGCAAAGTCGAAAGTCCTATCTGCGTATTCTGCAATTACCCAAAAGTTAGGAGTAGTTCCAGTATAGAGAAACGGACAACTAACCGTCTGACCTGTATTCCCCATTTCAATACCACCAAGAGCCAAACCCGAATTAATCCGAGTGTTAGTAGCCATAGTCAGATTTCCAGCCATAGTTATAGAAGTATCAAAGAAAGCTGCTCCGTCCACTTCTAACTTACCCGAAACCAACAAATCCGCCGCACTCACTAAACCTTGAGTGCTTGCGGTTGCTTCAGGCCCCACAACCATAGGGGTTGAGGCATCAGCACCAGCAATAGATTTAACTTTAAGCTGCTTTACTGCTAAAGCGTCTTTTGTTTCGATCCCCATTTTATTCCGCTACCTCTTCCGCTGGCTCTTCTGCCGCTTCTTCTTCTGCTGGTTGTTCCTCTTCCGCTACTTCTTCCGCAACTTCTTCTACTTTTTCTTCTTCCATTTTTGGCTCCCCAAACTCATCTCTTAAAGCTTGGCTAATCTTGAAGAAAGGATCTTCTTCTGCTTTGAACCCCTTTGCTTCGGCGACCAATTGGTCATACATCATTTTTCTATTTTTATAAGACATTTTAAGCTCCCTCTATGTGTATTACCCAAAACTGAGAACCATTTGGTCCATTAACTTGGATATACTGGTCGTTAGCACCAACATAAGCGGTATCCATAGCCGCACCCGCGGAAGTAACTCCCGCAGTTGTGCAAGCATAGGGACCGAGAATTGTTTCATCTCCAGCCGCCATTTTATACTCCTGTTATAGAGCAGATTGCGTTGGTGTTCGTTACTTGAATCTGTCCCACTTCATAAGCTCGGATAGTGTACTTAATTCCCGGGTCCTCAATAGTGTGAGTTTTTAATCCTGTAACTTGTTTCCACGTGCAAGCTTCTTTTGCAATTACTACTTGCGCTCCGCCATCAGTAATAGAGTTGCTTGAAATTACTGTTAAACCTAATAATTTTCCTACTACTCCATTTCGTGTAACGCTATCGGTGTAAAACTGTCCAGCGTTACGAACGTTTGCATTACCTAATAGTTGTGCATAACCCGTTGGATGAACTAATAAAAATCCATTCTTGTCTGGGTTGTAGTTGTCAATCGCAATTAAACTCTTAGCGTTTAAGATATCTTGAATAGGGTCCCTTAAACTTACGTCTGCATTATCCCAAGTTCCTGTAGCCGCCTGTGTGTTCCCAGCTTCAGATAAAATCTTACTAGCGATTTCAGTATCTACTGATTTTGTTACTGCTCTTGCAATACGTAATAAAGTTCGTGCAATCATTGGTACGTTGTTAGTTTTAACATCTTCCCAAGATAAAACTCCTTCCATACCGTGCTTAACATTTCTTCCGGAAGTTTTAGTCCAACTTACTTCTCCGTACGGAAATGATCCTAAACGTGGAACTCCTTCTACTGCTGATCCTGTACCGCCGGTCAAATCTGCCGCTGTTTCTTTGTAGTATGTTTCAGTCCACGCGTTGCTGTTCTGAACCATACATAACTGTTTCATCTTGTATTCTTGTAAAGCAAATCCCTTTACAATCTTATCAAAATGTTCTGCTCTAATGTCCGCCATTCCTGTAGAATCTGCCATTTTATTTCAGAACCCTCACTGCAATAACTTCGTTTGCGGCTGCTGTTTCTAAAGCCATACCCACACACTCAGCTTGTTGTAGTTCTCCGGTGTCTGTGTCTAATGGTGCGATTGTATTTGCTCCATTGATTTTACACATATTCCCTACTGTTATACCAGCATTTCCGTCTTTGATATCAAAGATACCGTTCGTATATGCTGCGATAGTTGTTGCACCATCATCTGCTACTTTTTCCGCTGCTGCAATCCCTACAAATAAATCTCCATCTGCAGAAGTAGCGGCAGCTGTCCTTGGGTCCGAAATTTTTAATAAAGTACCTTTTTCGATTGTAGCACCATCAGCTACGGTAAATCGAATCGGGTCTCCACCATTCCCAAGCAATTCAATAATTACTGCTTCATTTGCCATATAAATTCACCTACGGGGCGGTAATGAAACAATTTATTTAAATTTTTCTAAGATTTTCTCTTTTTCCCCAATCCCAGCACTCGCCGCAAATACCAGCTTCGTCGCGTTCAGAACCTAAAGCAAAGCGTCTTTTCTCATTACATTTAACGCATTCCTTTTCTACTAAAGCCATACCCATTTTATAACTCTACGCCAGCACTAGCTAAAATCTCTTTTGCTTCCCGCTCTATTTTCTCATCTTTAGTCTCTGTTTTAGGCACTTGTCCGGCATTACCGCCGCCGCCTAAAAGATCGGCGGCTTTTAACTTTTCCGCCCTATCAAGATTAGCAGACATAATTTTATTTTGTTCTTCCAATCTAGCCAAAGTTTCTTTAGCAGTTGCAATATCGTTCGGTTGTTCAACATCTTGTTTATTTTCTTCGTTCGTTTGTTCTTCTTCATTTTCCATTCTCATCTCCTCTTGCATTTTTGTATTGTTGTTTTAAATTCCCCTAGCGAGTTTGTGTTATTGTTGACTACTTTTTCCATGCGGAACATAAACCACCCCAATACTACCCCGAGTATTCCGTCATTAAGTAAACCCTGCGGGTCTATCATCTATCAAACCTCGTCCTAAAATCTATTGCTTCTCTCGGCTTTCCTTGTCTATCTTTTAAATTCCTGTTAAATTGTGCGTCTCTTTCATCTTGTGCTTGTTTAATTCTTGCTGACTTTTCTTCTTCCTGTTGTAATAAGAACGCTGACTTTTCATCACGTTTAGCTTGTTCTTGTGGAGTTACAATATTGCCTGCTTCAATATCTGCGGATCTTTTCTCAGTTACTTGAACTTTTCTCCTAGCAGCTTCAATTTTAATTAAAAATCGTTTAGCAGCAACAGGGGCTTGAAGAATAGGAATAAAAGATAATACTTGTTGTACAAACGGTTCATTAGTAGCGTCATCTAGATCCTGTTTAATTTCTTGTGTTAATGGGTGATCTGAACCAAAATATTCAGTAGCTTTTTCGTATTCAAAACTTAACCCTTCAACACCTTCTGCTTTTCCCCAAGCACCAACACCCCATAAGCCTAAAGTGGATCCAATAGTATAAAATATAGTTGAGGGCTTCCTAGCAAATTGTGTTAATTTAGATAAATAAGAAACTTCACGAGCAGCAGCATAGACATTGTGAACTCTTAATTTTCCGTCAGTTTGTACAAGCCTATGAGATACTCTAATATAACCGGGCGGAACTTTTCCGGACGCACTCTCTGCTACTTTTGGAGTAGATAAGCCGCCAGTATTAATTATTTTTTGACCGTTAGTTTCTCTAGTTGCATATTTAGATACAGTTTCTTTAATTTTTGTAGCAGCTTGAATTTGATCAGAGGCATATTTTTGCTGAGCTTCAGCTATTTCTAAAGCTTTTTTTTGTAAATAATCATAATGTTTTAGATCTTTAGCAGTTGCTAGTCCTTGCCTTTCCCCAGAAAAAAATGTTTCCCACCTACCAACGGCTTTTAAAGCAGTATTTTCTCCTACAACTCCGGCTCTAGCCCTTAATACTTCTAATTGATAAAGTGCGTCATCGGTAATTTGTTTACCGCCTGCGTGAAAACTTTCCCATCTTTTTATTTCTTCTAATGCTTCTAAAGAGTCTTTAGATATTTTTCTAACTCCTTTAGATACAGCAGGAAGTTTAGATCCAATTCCAAAAGCCCCTAAACCCATAGAAGTAGTTGAAGTCATTCCAAGATTTAAAGCGTCCATAACGGTCGGTATATTTGTTTGCTTACCGCTTTCATCAAACACCGCTCCGCTTGGGTCTGGTACTCTAAAACTTTCTGGTACTCTAAAACTTTCTGATTGTGTAGCCGTAGGTTCTGCTTGCAGATCCGTAGGCTTATCTTCAAATATAGAAGTTTCTTGCGGTTGTTGTTGTACTGATTGACCACCTATTTCTCCGAATGGTTTTGTTTTATCGAATGCAGTCCCTTTTAGTGGTTGTTGCTTTTTAGATTGGTTTGTCGCTAAACCTTTCTTCCTATCAATTTCTTTTTGTGTAGCTTCTAGTCTTGCTTTTTGTGCGGTACTTATCCCTGTCCGTTGAAAATCAGAAATTTCTTTCTTAGTTGCGGTACGTTGTGCCGCTTTACTAACTCCTAATTTTCCTGTATCTATTCCTGCGAAAACATCTGCGGGGTTTCTTTGATCTCTAGGGTTAGTTGCTTGAACAAATCTACCTTTAGAGAAATGTGCTTTTTTTACAAATTTCTTTCTTTTTGCCATTATTGTAACCCCACTCCTACAACGCTAGTATCCTCTGGCGTGCTTGCCTGTGTTGTTTCGCTTTTTCTTTGCTCGTTTAAGATCTCATTCTTTAAACTAGCAGGGAATTCTAGATCTATCTCTAGATTTAATTGGCTCAAAACTTGCTCTTCAATAAATAATTGTTCTTCTTCGATCACTTGCTCAAATGCTAAGTAAGCGATCTTTGCGCTAGCTTCCGTAAACTCTGAACTTCCCCCCACTATGATCTGCGGGACTCCTGTCGCTTGAAAGAAATATTGATTTAATTGTGTGATCCAGGGGAGAGGGTTCATAGTCGCATTAGTCGGCACACTCGCCACCTCGGTCTCAACTGTGCCCTTAGGTATATATATATTCTCTCCTTGAGTATATGCTTTGTCAGCTTTAGTTTTGAAAGCAGATATTTCAGTAGTATCGTCCGTATCTAAATACCAAATCCTAACAGGAAAAACGTTTCTGTGAAGTAGCTTCTTATAATCCGCCATAGCTTCTTGACGCATTTTTATGATCTCCTCAACTGCCGGAATAATACTAACTCCGTGGATCTCGTCCGCCACTCTGTTCCTTGCTAAGTGTAACATCTCTTCCGGTGTCCACCTTTTGAATACGTTACCATTGGATTTATTGATCTGTTCATAACGTATAATGATCCCTTTACGATTAGCTACGATCCTAATATTCTCTGGCGATAATGGTTTAAGATTGATAAGCTGTCCTTTATTGTCTCTAATTATTTCTGCGAAAGAGTCCCCGCCAATATGATAAGTCCTAACAGCGTTCTCTAAAATTGTATTAAAAGTATCTTTTCCCCAACCTACAATATTCATTAAAGCTAATTCAGTAATTTCGTTACTCTTAAATCCCTTCCCAATTGTCCACGTAGCTTTAGCGTCAATCGCAGCGGCCAACTCCGGAATAGTTTTGTAATAACCTAAATAAGTGGTCCAGTTGGTATTATCCCACGTAGTCTCTTTAAGATCAGAGGGTCCGTCTGTACTAACAGCGGTCACTGACCAGTCGGTGATCGTGTTCTTAAAATCGCCATAATCGGCGCTTCCTATATCTGTTTCTGGCATTATTTCCTCTATACGTTTATTTTATATGGTATCGCTAACACTAAACGAGTATTCCCCGCCGAAGAACCGGACTGGACGTCGTCGCCCGGGTCGTGATAAAATCTTAGTGTGAATTCTGTCGAAGATGTAGAACGACCCCAGTATTCTGTAGTTAAACGTAAAAATTCCCCTTTCTTTAATTTAGTTAGTGGTACAGTTATAGGAAGAGTAAAACTATACTCTTGGTCATTATCTATAGATTGAGTCGCAGACTGAACACTAGCTATTTCTGTCTCGCTAGCTCCGTCCCATTTCCTTAACTTTAATATAATATAAGAGTCAAATCCCGTCCCCGACCCTATCTCGTTCATAAACCCGCCTATTCTTACTATAGCTGTTCCCTCAATATTCCTCGTTAATTGGAATTCTGTAGTATCAAAATCTAAATCTAATAATTTTACATAAGTGTTACTGGTACTCGGCGGGCTTGTTGAGACTTTATCTGTTCCAGTTGATACGGGAGTAGAAAGTGAAGAAGCGTTTCCAGATGGTAATAAATTATAAATCATGCCGGTAGATGTATCTGTTCCCCACCCGTCATAAACAACATATCCAGTAGCCGAGGATAAATCTGTCCAATTAAAATTTATTAATATCTCTCTACTGGGTGGAAATATACTACTTTGATTTAAAGGCATTTGGTATCGTTCCCTCTTTTCCTTGGGCCCAAGGTTTTGCTAACCCGCGCATTATCTCTTCATCGCCGACATTTTGTCCGCCATGTACTACGCCGGCTAATAATCGTCCCCATTTCTCGACTCTCTTCTCGTTGACGATAATATCAACTTCTTTATTTAGTATTCGGTTTTCTAACCATTGTTGAGCTTCTATTCCGCCCTCTTCGTTCAGTTCCGGAGCTGCGACGTCATCGAAACGGATTGGGAAGTCGAAGTCTCTCTCTCGCCATCTTACAGTTATAGTATCCCCGTCGTGAACTTTTACTACTCTAGCAGTAAAGTCCTCAAATATTTGTTTATGGGGGGAGTCGAAATAATAAATCTCCATTTGGGAGTTAGTGAGTTCGGGAAATCTCTCGAAGTCGTGAGCCATTTTTAAGCTTCGTTCATGAAAGTTTGTACTTTCTTATCCCGTAATAATGACATGCCTCTAAGTGCTGCGTCTCGCAATACGTTAATCATATCTTCCGCTTCTATTCTGCTAGTAAATCCGCTCATATCGTATTGTATTACATAAATAGCAGCGAGATTACTAGCTACCTCTTTTAGCAATCCTTTAACATCTGCGTCTAGTGCTGCGTAATTATCAGAGTAATTAAATCTACAAACAGAATTAATTAAACTTTCTGCCTGGGTCATAAAGTCGTTGATATATGCTTCTACATTAGAAGTTGTCGAAGCGTTAGCGCCTGCTTTACGTTGAACCTCTGCTGTTGTTGCGAAAATTCCAGTATCTGCCATTTTTTATTACTAGTGTATATAAATATTTAAACTTTTTGTGCGAAAACCCCAAAAAGCACGTATCAAAGCTTCAGTTATATGCGAATAATTGCCAAAAATGCGTAATTTTCCGCCAGAATACTCCGCTTGTATGCTTTTTAGTGATTGAAACGTGTCATTATCTTCTTTTAAGTGTACTTTTCCCTGTTCCATCATTGCTCTAAGATTGTTGTACAAATCTTCTTTTAATAATCTCTTGCTTCGCGTACCATCTTTGGTGATGGATCGCGAAGAATTATTAATAGCTTCTACTTTCCTCTTTGTTTGCGAGTGCATAAGTAACGGGTCGTACACTCCTACTCCAAGACCACCATCATCTATAAAGATACGTTTAAAATTGTACGCTTTATCCATAGATAAAATATCTTCTGTAGTTTCCGTAAGATACTGCTTATTAAATACCTTCAAATCTATTTCATAGCCCTTTCCGTTCCTGTCCTCTATTGCATATAGTACTGTCTCATCTTCCCCGTGCCTTGCTACATCTACTCCTAAATACTTTTTGTATTTAGAAGAAAACCCCGGAGTGGCAAAAGAAGATGATAAGGAAGGGCTGGTAAGGCCCGTAAAACCACTCCGAAGTGTCATCGACGACCGTATTAAATCAGTTGGAAAGAACTGCCTTAACTCGTCTATCAGTTCTCCCTCATACTCCTGTGCATATTGTAGAGCTGTCATTCTTGACCGCTCTCTCTGTAAATGTTCTAAAGCTTTATCCCTTTGAAACTCTTGCCACGTTTCGCATATCTTTCTGCTTTTAATAACTTCTTCTGAACTCTTAGAAAACCTAGTAAAAGATTTGTAAGCGTTATCTTTGTTGTTGAACGTGTCCGCAAATGTTCCTTCCCTTCCTGCCGGAGTAGATAAATAAATAGTATCTCCGCCAGTGGTCAGTAACATCGGAGTGATAGCTGTAAAGACTTCTTCTGGAACCCTTGAACATTCATCTACGTACAATCTGTGTACTGTTAAAAATCTGATACCTAATCCTGATAGCCCTGTAGGTAAACACCAAATCTTAGTACCGTTCTTAAGATTTATCTTAGATTTAGTCGGGCGGTCCTTGCCCTTCTTTATCATTGTCTTATAATTTTCTGCTAAATAAAATAATGTTTTTTCAAAAAGAGAGAACGCTTGCCTTTCTGTTGGTGCAATCATTAAAACTACTTTGTTTTTGTTCTTAACAGCATACTCTCCAGCGTCAATAGAACAAATCTCCGATTTACCTATTTGCCGACCACAACATAGTATCTTATCCCCTTTAGTTTCTAAGAATTCCTTCTGCCAATCATCTAACTTTATTATTACCATTATTATACTATTGGTTTTTATTGTATGTGTTCTGTTTTATATTTTCTAACACAATATTATAAGCCTACCTTCTAACAATATCTAGTAATTAGTTTTTCTATATAAATGTTGTGTGGTAGTGTAAGTTAGTTGCACATCTAAGACACATTTATATATAAGTATAATAATTCTCTTAGTGTGGCAAATAAACAAGTAATAAAAAAAAGTGAAGCTAGAATACTAGTTTATCTAAACAACGTAAAGTCTCCAAACAAGTATGCAAGCCAAATGTCTTATAAATTAAACATTGAATACGGTTACCTAATAAGACTATTAAAACAAATGGTACACAACGATTGGATTATTCCAATAAGAAGAAGTAATAAAATATTTTACGAGATAAATAATGAAACAGCACCACTTAGTAAAGCAACAGAACTACTACAGCAAGCCAATAAGTGAACTATACAATAATGATAATATCAATATGGTAAGCTGTTATAGTTCTAACAACCAAAAAATTAAACGAGGTAAACAAATGGAACTGAAAATAGAAGAAGTTAAGAAAATCGAAGAGGGTAAACAAATTGGAAAAATTGTTGGAGTAGAATACAGAGAAAAACCGTACGAATACACAGATCTGATCATAGAAATGCAGAACGGTATGAAGTTAAAGTATGGCTTACCTACAACAGTTACATTAGAAAGTAGATTAGGAAGAACTCTAATAGCCTTTGGCGCTAGCTTAGAAGTAGGCGGTTCTACTGATCCGGATAAAGTATTTATCGGAAAAGGGTGTCAGTTTCTTGTAACAAACGATAAGACAGAACGAGGAACGTTCGCAAAGATTGTTCCAAATACACTAAAGCCAGTAGAGGTACCAAAGTGAAACAGAAAGAACAATACCTAAAAGAAGCAGTAGAAAATGGGTACGATTCGCAATTTGAAGCACACATAAGTGAGATATTAATAGATATAAGAGATATACTGAACACGAGGTTAAAATGAAAGAATTAGAATATGTAGATTACAAGAACGCAATTGACCACTTAGAGAACGAATTAACTAATTTGAGTAGAGTCTATAAGCTAAGTGAACTATCGCTGGAAATGCTTAAGAACAAGCTTAAAGAGATACCTAAGCCAGTGATCAAAGAGCCGGTGAAGTATTGCGATGAATGCGGAGAAGAGGGTCACAGTAACGAGGAACATAAAGAGAAATAAAATGGGCGCAATGAAACGAATGATTGAAGACCACATTGAAGGGTGCAGGGATAGATTAGAGGACGAGTTCATTAAGGCGAATTCTGACGAGTTTATTGATTACTTAAATGAAGTTGATCAATTTCTCCCATTGTGGAAAGTGTTTGAAGATTGGATTGAGGAGGTTAAAGCCAAAGAGTTCTGGGATTTCTGTGCTGATGACATAGAAACTCAGACCACGAGATAAAGGAACTTTGATACATATTTAGGGGCTACGCCCAATCTAGACCGATAAGTTTAAATATATATTCAACCCTCTAACGAGCGAAGCTCGTTCTCATCATAACTATTGACTTTGAAGCTAGATACCTTAGTACCTAAATATGCGTTAGAAACTGGGAGTCTAGTCTAACTCTCCCGTCTTTTACTTCATGAGAGTGCACATAACTCGTAATCAGTCTACCCGTTCAGGCTTCAGTATTTGAATATAGTCTCTTCACAGAACGGGCAGACTGACCAGACGGGAGAGTTAGTTTTGTTTGATTAGACATTTGTTCCTAAGGCCCTATTGGAACCAAGTAACTAAGTAACTAAGTAAC
>Ga0208301_1000380_pt1 | contig 12642 bp, 8 predicted proteins | sample 25BtaG_FD_184100 | JGI IMG/M metagenome (GOLD analysis project Ga0208301, IMG submission 184100) | Marine viral communities from Cariaco Basin, Caribbean Sea - 25B_WHOI_OMZ_CsCl (SPAdes) (version 2) | ecosystem: Environmental > Aquatic > Marine > Oceanic | place: Caribbean Sea: Cariaco Basin...
CTGACGACTGCAACCAGCCCCCAGAAAAACAACGGAATACGCGACATGGCAATTTCCTCTGCGTCGCCATCAACAAATAGCAAACTACGCTTACCGCCGATCGTAATGCTTGAGGTAAATCAAACCGCGGGACCTCTACACGGCTTTTACCTACACCCCGAACCACGGCTTGTTCACCTTGCTTCTTGCGTAACCGGCAATCACCTACCAGAATAAAGCAATTGATTACTTTCTTTCAGGGAAGCTCCAATGGCAATCGCAAAAGCGCCCGATAAACGCACCTACCAAAGCACCGAACTGCGCCAGTCCGCCACCATTGAGGCGGTTGTGCAGTTGTGTGCCGAGCAGGACCCGGCCACCCTGACCACCGCCCGGATTGCCGAGGAAGTGGGGCTTTCGCAGGGAGCGCTGTTTAAACATTTCCCGAACAAGAACCGGTTGTGGGAATCCGTGGCAGGCTGGGTCTCGGAGCAGCTGACCAGCCAGGTGTTCCGGGAGGCGGACCGGCACGAGCACGCTGACCAGGCCCTCGAGGCCATGTTTTTCGCCCATGTGCGCTTTATCGCCCGGCACCCCGGTATTCCCCGCCTGATGCTGGGTGAACTGCAAAAACCCGGCAATGGCCCGGCCAAAACCATCGTCCGTCAGACCCTTGCCCGCTACCGCAAAAAGGTGGTCGGGTTACTGCAGCTCGGCATCGATCAGGGGCGCATAGCCGCCGGTATCGATACCGAGGCGGCGGCGGTGTTGTACCTCGGGGCCATTCAGGGGTTGGTGGTTCAGGGCATGGTCAGCGGCGAAATTGCCAGCCTTGAGCAGACTGCCCCCCGAATCTTCAAACTTTACAGCGCCAGCTTCCAGGAGATGACCAATGACCCGGAAAAATAAACTGACCCTGGCGCTGACCCTGATTGCCGGCATTGTCTTTGTGGTGATCATGGTAAAGCTGAAACAGCCACCGGAAAGAGTCGAGGCACAGGCAAGTGCAACGCCGGTGCGGATTATGGAAATCACTCCCCGTGAGTTCCGTACCGAAGCCCGCGGTTATGGTCAGGTGCTGCCGGCCCGAAGCTGGAATGCGGTGGCCAACGTGGGTGGCCGGGTTATCTGGAAACACCCGGAGCTGGAAAGCGGCAATCTGATCCCAGAGGGCACGCGACTGCTTGAGATCGACCCGACCCGTTACGAACTGGCCGAAGCCTCCGCCAGGGCGGACCTGGCCGGCATTGAAGCGGAGCTGCGACAGCTGGACCAGGAAGAGCGCAATACCGGCGAGTTACTGAAGCTGGAGGAGCGCCGGTTAACACTGGCCCGGCGCGAGCTGGACCGGGCTGAAACCCTGGTGGCGCGGGGTGCCCTGTCGCAAACCCGGTACGACGAGCAGCAACGAGCCACCCTGCAACAGGAGCAGGCGGTCCAGACCCTGCGCAACCAGCTGAACCTGGTTCCGGTCCGGCGTGACACCCTGCAGGCCCGCAAGGCCCGAGCGGAATCTGCCCTGGCCAGTGCCCGGGAAGACCTGGACGACACCCGTTTCGAAGCGCCCTGGGATCTGCGGGTACACCAGGCCGACATCGACACCGGCCAGCATGTCAGCCCCGGGCAGACACTGTTTATTGCCGACGATATCACCCGCGCCGAAGCCACCGTGCAGCTGGAAGTGGCAGAACTGCGCCGGGTGCTGTCGCAGTTGTCCGGGGGCAGCCTGCCGGAAACGGGTTCCACCAACCACTTCACCGACTTTCATGATCGATTGCCCCTGGATGACCTGGATATTCGGGTAACCCCCACCAACGTGCCCGATGTCCACTGGCCGGGTAAACTCACCCGGGTCACCAGCAGCCTGGACCAGGCCACCCGCACAGTTCAGGCCGTTATTTCTGTAGACGAACCCTACCGCAACGCCAACCCGCCGGCGCGCCCACCCCTGGTCCGCAACATGTTCGTACAGGCCAGCATTACCGCGCAGACTCCGGAGCCTGTCATCGTCATCCCGGCCAGCGCCGTGCATCAGGGTGTGGTGTACCTTGCTGACGAGGACAACCGCCTGCAGCGCCAGCCAGTGTCTGTCGCCTGGCAACAAGGTGAAGATGTCATTATCGATGACGGGCTGGCACCGGGAGACCGGCTGGTTCTGGATGACCTGGTTCCGGCCATCGACGGCACCCTGCTGGCCCCGGGAGATCAGCCATGATCCGCTGGTTCGCGGGGCACCCGACCGCCGGTAACCTGCTGCTGATCCTGATTCTGGCCGTGGGCCTGTTCGCTGCCCCCAATCTGACCCGGGAAACCTTTCCCGACTACCTGCCGCCGGAAGTCAGCATCACCATGGAATACCGGGGCGCCACCGCCGCGGATGTAGAGGAAGCCATTTGCCAGCGGCTGGGCGAAGCGCTACAGCGGGTGGATTACATGAAGGAGGTTTCCTGTACCGCCCGGGACAACCAGGCCCAGACCATTGCCAGCATGGAACCCCGGGGCGATATGGGCCGGTTCCTGGACGATATCCGCACGGAAATCGAAGCCCTGACCGACCTGCCCGAAGAAGCCGAAGACCCGGTCATCCGGGAGCTTTATCGCACCAGCCTGGTCGCGGCCATCGCGGTGTACGGGCCCATGAGTTTCTCTCACCTGGAAGCCTACACCAGCCAGCTGGAAGACCGCCTGTTCGCCATGGACGGGGTGGCCGATGTGATTCCCGTGGGCCTGTCCCAGCGCCAGTGGCACATCGAAGTGTCCCGGGAACTGTTGCGCCAGTATGGCCTGGGCGTGCGCGACATCGCCCGGGCCATCAACAGCCAGAACCTGGACATGCCTCTGGGCACCATCGAGACCGACAGCCAGGACATCCAGCTGCGGTTTGTGGATGAACGCCGTTCCCTGCAGGCCCTGGCCGAACTGCCTGTGATCGGTGGAGCAGCCGGCGCTGTGCTGACGCTGGGCGACATTGCCACCATCACCGAGGCCCACGAACGGGAAGAGGAACGGGTGGATTTCAACGGCCAGCGCGCTATCGTTCTGGAGATCCACAAAAACCGCCATGACGATGCCCTGCGGGTGATGGATTCCCTGGAAGCCTTTATCGACGAGGAAAAGGGCCGCCGTGGCGGCAATGTCGAGCTGGAAATCACCCAGAACATGACCTCGATTGTGAAGGACCGTCTGCAAATGCTGGTGGGCAACGGCATCACCGGCCTGCTGCTGGTAGGCCTGGTGATGGCCCTGTTCTTCCGCCCCCGCCTCGCCTTCTGGGCGCTATTCGGGCTGCCGGCTGCATTTGCCGGTGCCTTTGTGGTGATGGCCCTCACCGGCCTGTCCCTGAACATGATCACCCTGGTGGCCCTGCTTATGGCCATCGGTATTGTGATGGACGATTCGGTGGTCATCACCGACAATATTGCCCAGTGGCACGCCGACGGCAACAGCCCGCTGGAGGCGGCTGCCAAAGGAACCCGGGAGATTCTGCCAGGGGTGCTGTCCTCCTTCCTGACCACGGTTTCCGTCTTCATCCCGCTGGCGTTTCTGGCCGGAGAGCTGGGAGCGGTGCTGGAGGTACTGCCGGTGGTGTTGATTGCCGCGCTGGCCGCCTCGCTGATCGAAGCCTTCTGGATACTGCCTCACCATCTTAAAAGCGGCCTGGGCAAGAGGCGCGAGAAGGCCCCTTCCCGCTTTCGTTCCGCCTTCGACACCGGCTTTGAAAGCGTCCGGGAGAAAGTGGGGCAACTGGCCGACGGCGCTATCCGGTTCCGCTACGGCGTACTGGCCGCCATGCTGCTGATACTGCTGGGCTCGGTCGGTCTGATGGCCGGCGGCCATGTGCGTATGGAAGCCATGCCGGAAATCGACGGCGACGTACTGGAAGCCCGGGTGCTGATGCCCCAGGGCACGCCCCTGCACCAGACCCGGGCCATTACCGAACGCATCACCTCGGCCATGCTCCGGCTCAACGAGGAATACACGCCAGACCAGCCCGACAAGCAAGCGCTGGTGCAAAACATCCAGACCCGCTTCAACCAGCACGCCGACGCCGGTGAAAAAGGCGCCCACGTGGCCACGGTGATGGCCGATTTGCTGACGGCGGAGCTGCGCACCGTGGACCTGGCCACCCTCACCGACCGCTGGTATGAAGAGATCGGAGATATCCCCAGCCTGATCGCCCTCAATATCCAGGAACCCGGTTTCGGCCCCGCGGGCATCCCCATTGAAGTGCGCCTGCAAGGTACTGACCTGGATGAGCTGAAGGCCGCGGCCCGGTATCTGAGCGACGAAGTTGCCCGTTATAACGGCACCTTCAACGTGCTGGATGATCTTCGCCCCGGCAAGCCCCAACGCACCCTGTCGTTGAACGACCGCGCCCTGTCGCTCGGATTGACGGCATCCGACGTGGCCAGCCAGATTCGAACCGGGCTGCTCGGGGATATCGTGGATACGGTGCAGATTGGTGATCAACACATCGAAATCCTGGTGCGCCAGACCAGCGCCGAGCGCAACACCCGCCAGTTCCTGGAAGACACCGTGATCACCACCAGCAAGGGCCATATGGTGCCCCTGCGGGAGGTGGCCGATATAACCGAGGAACGTCAGTGGGCGCAGGTGACCCGGATTGACGGCCTGCGCACGGTCACCGTGTCTGCCGATGTTAACAGCCGGACAACCAACGCCGATGCCATCGTGGCGGATTTGCAGAGCCAGGTATTCCCGAAACTTCAGGAACAATGGCCGGAGATTACCTTGCAGGTAGAAGGCCAGACCGCCCGCTCCCGGGAAACCGGCCAGTCCATCGCCCGGGGATTGCTGATCGGCCTGCTGGGAATCTTCCTGATCCTGTCGTTCCAGTTCCGTAGTTACCTGGAGCCGATCATCGTGATGCTGGCCATCCCGGTGGCCTTTATGGGTGCCGTCTGGGGGCACCTGCTGATGGGCTACAACCTGTCCATGCCGTCACTGATTGGTGCCGCGTCACTGGCCGGGATTGTGGTGAACAACGCCATCCTGCTGGTGCAGTTCATCAAGAGCTACCGGGAACAGGGCATGAGCGCGCAGGAAGCCGCCGGTGCTGCCAGCCGCGCCCGCTTCCGGGCCATTCTGATCACCACCAGCACTACGGTGGCTGGCATGCTACCGCTGCTGGCGGAAACCAGCACCCAGGCCATGGCGGTGATTCCGCTGGTGATCTCGGTGGTGTTCGGCCTGCTGGTGTCTACCGTGCTGATCCTGGTGGCCTTGCCAGCGCTCTATGCCATTCTTGAGGATCTGGGCTGGGCCCGGAATAACGGGTCCTGACGCGAAAGGCCGGGTTCAATGCCCCGGCCTTTCGCTATTGGTCATGCGCCCACCAGTTCCATCCCCGGTTTGCCATACCAGTAGCCGTTACACGGCGGCGCTTCAACCAGTTGCAGCGGGTCGGCAGCCGGCACTTCACCCCGGCGTACCTGGTCAAAGCGTTTGACCACCTCGTCCATGCCCTGGTGCTCCGGGCTCAGGCGTACGGTACTGACGCCCATGCGCTCCATATCCGGTAATTCCCGCATCAGGTCATAGCGGGAACCGGAGAGTGTGGAGATACCGTTAATACGGAACAACTCCTGGCTCTCCCGGGTGCGTAGCTCCATGCCATCCGGATGCTCCAGGCAACGGAACTCGCAATTGTCCTTGGGCAGGTTGTAATGGCGGGCGGTAAAGCAGCGGGACGACCAGGCCAGCGGCAGGAAGCCCCAGGAGAACACCTCGGCGGGCAGGTCCAGACCTTCAGCTTTCAGCTCCCTGATCAGCTGCTCCAGGGTCTCCTTGCCCAGTTCCACCGGCAGGTTCCAGCCCCGCAGCCCCTGCCTGGCCAGGATCTTCAGGGTGGCGGTGTTGTAGATGTTCATGGACGGGCCGGTGATGAACGGAATGTTATTCCGGATAGCCACCTGCAGGGCACTCTGGTCATTGGCTTCCACCAGGAACTCGTCCTGTTCGCAGAACCGGCGCAGGCGGCGCAGGTCCGCCTCGGATTCGATCAGTGTCAGGGTGGAGAGAACCACATCCTTGCCGCAGGCTTTCAGGTCCCGGGCCAGGTCCAGCCAGTCATCCGGTTTAAGCTCGCGCCGGCGGGAGCACACCACCTCGCCCAGGTAGATGGTATCCACCGGCCACTCGGCCGCACTGGCGTAGAAATCAAAAACACTTTGCTTGGACCAGAACCACAGGATGGGGCCCAGAGATAACTTCATCATGATCTCAGCACCTTACTTCCACTTGCGATGGTATGCACCAAGGGTGGTGAGACCACCTTCGGACAAACCGGCCAGGGTCGACTGCCACGCCGGGTCGACCGCGAATTCCGGCCCTGTTTCCAGCCTGTCCAGGGCCTGGCGCCAGGTGCGGGCCACATCGGCGATATAGGCGGGACTGCGCTGCCGGCCTTCAATCTTCACCGCGCTGATACCCAGGGCCTTGAGCTCTGGCAGCAGGTCCAGGGTATTCAGGCTCACTGGTTCCTCGATGGCGTGGTACACATCACCCTCCACCTCAAACCGGCCCTTACACAGCGTCGGATAGCCGGCAGGCTCACCCCGGGCGTAACGATCGATCAGCACCTCATTGAGGCGGGATTCCAGCCCGCCATCGGCGGTCTCTTCCCAGCGCACCGCCTTGGCCGGCGAACAGGCCCCCTTGCTGTTGGGGGATTCGTCGGTGAGATAGGAGGACAGGTAACAGCGGCCCTCGGCCATGATGCACAGGCTACCGAAGGCAAACACCTCCAGCTCAACCGGGCTGTGTTTCGCCAGGCCCTTCACCTGGTCCAGCGACAGGACCCTGGGCAGCACGGCACGACGGATACCGAAGTTGTCCTTATAGAACCGCAGCGCTTCGTAGCTGGTGGCCGAGCCCTGAACGGACAGGTGGCGGGGCAGCTCGGGATAGCGGTTGGCGGCGTAGTCCAGCAACCCCATGTCTGCCAGGATCACCGCATCCACCCCCAGGCTGGCAGCCCGGTCCACCGCAGCGGTCCACTGCTGCCAGCCCTGGGGCTGGGGGTAGGTATTGATCGCGCAGAACACCCGGGCGCCCTTGCCATGGGCATAGGCAACGCCCTCAGCGGCCCGCTTGTCGTTGAAGTTGAGGCCGGCAAACTGACGGGCGTTGGTGCTGTCCCGGAACCCCAGGTAGACAGCGTCTGCGCCGTTGTCGACGGCGGTTTTCAGGGCGGGCAGGCTGCCGGCAGGGCAGACAAGTTCCATGGCATTCTCCGATGGCTGAAAAACTCCGGGAGACGCTAACGCTAAAGTGCCCGAGCTGCCTTGACCGTTGTCAGCGTAGCAACCGCAGGGCCGTTGACTACCCATATGGTAGTATCCTACGGGATATCACCTATCCACAATTACACGCTTTTAAATCAACCGATTAACATAGAGTTACAGGCACTTTCATTCAGTAACTACCCCCTCGCGTACCCCATGGTGCCGATATCGGCAACTGGCCCCCTCAACGACAATGGCGGCACGACTTAATGAAGGGGCAGACCCATGAACTTCATCAACAACCTTTCCATGCGCGGCAAGCTGATCACACTGGTGGTGCCGGCGCTTCTTGTCATCATGTTGTTCGCCATTGGCAGCATTACCGAAAATGCCGCCGAGTACAGGAATATGAGCCAGTTGCAGGCCATGGTGAACCTGGCGGAAATGGGTGATCCACTTGTGGAGACCTTACAGAAAGAACGTGGCCGCTCGGCGGTGGCATTAGCTACGGAACCACGCTCCGACGCCGAGCAGCAAGCTTGGCGAGTACTGGAAAGCCAGCGCCAGCAGACCAACGCCGCCCTGAGCGACTATCGTTCGGAATTGCAGGCATTGTTGTCTGACACCAGTTTTGATGGAGCCGTGACAGAGAGTATTGACCGCTTGGAGACAGAGCTTAATCGCCTCACCTCACTCCGGAAGGATGTCGATCGCCGTAGCCTGAATGGCAGCGAGGCCGCAAGCCGCTACACAGGGCTGGTTACCGAAATTGTCGACCGGGTTCCCCTGCTGGTCCGTCGTGCCACCGATGCAGAGCTTACCCGTGAGATCAACGCCTATTACGCCCTGGCACAAACCTCCGAGATGGCAGGCAGGGCGCGGGCTGCAGGCGCCGCGCTGATCCGCTCCGGTGATTTCGACCTCCCCGCGGTGGGGCGGGTCGCAGCACTGAACGGAGAGCAGAATGCCTGGTACCGAACTGCCATTGACATGCTTGCCTCTGATGACCCCTTGCGGCGAAAACTGGGCGGATTCGTAGCTGGCACTGAAGTGCAGGCACTTCATGCCCAACGGGAGAGCCTGCTCAGCAGTGCATCTGGCATGTACGCACTGGATGCCAACGAGTGGTTCGAAACATCCACCCGTGCCATCGACGCACTGAACACTATCCGCCAGGAAATGCTGACCCAGGTTGAGGTCATGGCAGCAACGGCAGTTGCCGGGGCCAGAAATGACCTGATCAGCGCCTCGGTGATCGCGGGCGCAGCCATTGTGTTCGTGATCGTCCTGATGACCATCATCATCCATGCCATCCACCGGCAGGTAAACCAACTGCTGACCGGTGTGCAGTACGCCATGGATGAAAAGGACCTGACCCGGGAGATTCCAGTCTCCAGTAACGACGAAACCGGCACCATCGCCAAGGCGATCAATGGGCTGTTTAACCGGTTCGGAGAGGCCCTGGCCCAAATCGACAAGGCCAGCGTGCAACTGGCCACCGCCACCGAGGAGACCAGCTCCACCGCCAACCAGAACACCTCCCAGGTGAAAGACCAGCAGCAACAGATCGAGCAGGTGGCCGCGGCCACCGAGGAGATGTCTGCGACGTCCGAGGAAATCTCCCGCAACACCCAGCAGGTGGCGGATGCGTCCAGCAGCGCCATGGAAAAGAGCCGCACCGGTGAGCAGGTCCTGCATTCCAGCGTCCGCCAGATACGCGACCTGGCCGGCTCGGTGCAGGAGGTGAACCAGGTAATCGAGGAACTGGAGAACCGCAGCAGCACCATCAGCGACGTCGTCGACGTCATCCGCAAGGTGGCCGACCAGACCAACCTGCTGGCCCTCAACGCCGCCATCGAGGCTGCCCGGGCCGGAGAACATGGTCGCGGCTTTGCAGTGGTTGCCGATGAGGTTCGTACGCTGGCACAACAGACCCACGAGTCCACGACGCAGATCGAGGAAATCATCAACGGCTTCAAGAACATTACCGACAGCGCCAGCCGTTCCATCATTGCCAGCCACAAGCTGGCGAATCAGACCAGCTCCCAGGCAGAGCAGATGGAGCAGACCTTTGCCGACATCCTGATGGACGTGAACAGCATCTCTGACATGGCGACCCAGATTGCTACGGCGTCGGAGCAGCAGGTGTCGGTCACCCGCGAACTGGCGGGCAATATGGAAAGTGTCAGCGAGTCCGCCATCCTGACCCTCACCGGGTCACAGGAGATCACCCAGGTAACCACCGAGCAGGCCCGCCTGGCCCGCGCGCTGCAGGACCTGGCCAACGAGTTCAAGGTCGCATCCTGAGGCGTAGCGGGGCAACCTACCCCGGATAGCAAAAAGCCCGGCCATCACGACCGGGCTTTTTGCCTTTCAGGAAGTCCCGCCGGGTTACAGCAGGTCCTCATCCGAGCTTTTCGCCTTGCGCACATCCCGGGCGACGGCCCAGCAGATAACGCCAAGCACGCCCAGGGTCAGGGCCGGCCAGATGAGGATGTAGGCTCCATAGACAAGTTCGCTGTTCATTTTGCTGCCTCCGGTACCATGTAGGATTCGTCCTCGACGTTGTCGTAGTCACCGACACGCTGGGCGATCAGGTCAAAGTCAAAACGCTCCTTGCTGAACAGGGTCATGGCAGTGCACACCACCGCGCTGGCGCCATAGGCGGTCAGTGAAGCCACCAGCACCATATAGTCCCGCAGGAAACCAGTGGCAAACACCAGCATCGCTGCCAGGGTAATCACCCCGGCAACCAGCCCCGCGGCACGGCCAAAGAAGCCGAACACCATCAGGCCAATCACTACCGCACCGCCGACCGACGCAAGACTCTCGAAAAACAGCACGGTCAGGCCGGTCATTTCCAGCAACTCAAAGCGCGCAATGCAGAACAGCGCCATGGCTGCCACCACGGACCAGGTAAACGCCGCATTGGTCACCCGGTCCCAGTAACAACTGACGATGACCGGAAACACAATGGCGCCCCACAATGCGCCGACGAACACCAGCATGACCAGGATATCCAGCGAGAAGCTGGCGAAGATCAGCCCGGCAACCGTGGCCACGATCATGGTGATACGGCCCACCAGCATCATGACGCGAGGGCTGGGGTTATCACCTGCGATGTTCTTGCCATACACGTCCGCCATCATGATGGTGGAGAGGGCCGACAGGTCCGAGTCCGCCGTGGAGGACAGCGAGCCGATCACAAGGACAAAGAACAGGGCGACGAAGACCGGTGACAGGTACGTGGAAACCATCTGCGGGATCAGGTTATTCATTTTTCCGTCAATGGGTTCCATACCGACTGACAGCGCCATCAGGCCGATCATGCCCAGGCCGATCACAATGGCGCCGTAGCCGATGGTTGCTGTCACGAAGGTGGACTTGATGTGTTTCTCGCGTACTGCGAACAGTCGCTGGGAAATGGTCTGGTTACCAATGGCATAGGCCAACACGGCCACAAAGAAGGGAGCACCCTGGTGCAGGATGGCTTCCACGGAAAACAGGTTGGCCTGCTCGTCAGTCAGCCGGCTGAGCCCCTCCACCATGACCGAGGGGCCACCTGCGGAGAACAGCACCGCCGGGATAATGATAATGGCGATGGCCATCAGTGCCACCAGCTGGGCAAAGTCGGTAAATACGGAAGCCCGGAAACCCGAGGTGAGCGTGTAGGCCAGCACCCCGACCCCGGCCACGATCACTCCGGTTTCAAAGGACAGCGGTGACAACACGGATACCAGGGCGCCTGCCGCCGTGAAGTTGACCATGAGGCTGATCACACTGCCGAGGATATTGGAAACGGCCAGGATCATCTGGCTGGATGCGCCATGGCGGGCATGGATCAGTTCACCCAGGGTATGCCCATTCGGTGCCAGTTTGCGGAAACGGCGACCAAAGGGATAGATGAAAAGGATCATCAACGCGCCCCAGAGCCCGTAATGGATAGGGCCGGAAACGCCATAGGTGTAGCCGGACGTGGCCGCAGCGTAGAAAGACGCAGCCCAGATCCAGGTGGCGGTCATACTGGCTGCCCCCATGCCGAAGCCAACATGGTGGCCGGCCACCATAAAGCCGGAGGTGTCCTCTTTGTCCTTGCGGATCAGCAGGGTAAGGAGGTACGTGCCGCCATAGAAGGCAGCAAGCAATAACAACACGGTAAGTGTAGAAAACTGGGTAAATCCGTTCTCGTTCAAGTCAGGGCCTCTTTTTCTGAAACACAGGTATCCCTCCGGGGCCGGGCCAATCATTGGCGGCCGCCAGGCACAGGGGTCTGGGGTTTCCCGCGTAGGGTGTTAACGGGCAGGGTGGGCTTTTCCAGCCCGGTTTCAGTGAGGCTAAGGGAAGCTCAGGTGTGGCAGCAGCTCACACAGTTCTTTAGACGTCATGATATTTGCACTCCTCAAAATCGAATACTGAACTGGCCGGCGCAGCATTGTGCCGTGCAGTGTTCAAGCTTTTGGATGCGAAAATCTGACAAATCGCCGGTTTTCGGGCAGAAATCCGGGGTCAGAATGAGGGAGCGGCAGACCATACGAGAAAACCGGCACAGAGTCCAGTCTTTAGTGGGCGTAATATTAGCGTTCGACAGGGATTGGCGCTTAGTGCCAGCTTTAGGAGTTTGCAGTCTGAAGGCGGGGCTGGCGCTGGCGCAAGGGCGCTTTTTACGCCGCAATTCACGGCCCGTCCCGAGTGTCCCGTGTGGCCAATTCGCCGACCTTGCTAAAGCGACATCCTGTCGCAGCTCCAAAAGCGCCCTTGCCCCATCGCCGTCAGACTGCCTGCTGGCCGCCGGCAAGGACTAATGGAAATAAGGGTATTCGGTACCTTCGCCTGGTTAACCAGAATCGGAGCTGACAGTAACCGTTGAGATATCCAAAAGGTCACGGGTGTGAGGATGGGGGAGGTCTTTCAGAGCAGCGACATGGATGTCGCGGCAGCGTTGGGGTGGCAGGACGCCCCTCCAACGCGGCGGCGAAAGACCTCCCCCAGCCTTACACCGCCCCCAAAACCCACAGGCTACGAAGCCGACCTCCATAACCCGCAGGCTACGAACCCAAACTCCATAACCCACAGGCAATTGAACCCAACCCTGAAGCCGAAGTCAGATAATCCGAGAGAACCGCTGAGAAGCCCCTTCCTTCCGATAAAGATCGAAAATCTGGCAGATGGCCCGGATCAGCAGCCGGCCGGCAGGCTGAACCTGCAGCACACGGCCATCATCGCCAATCAATTCATCCTGGATCATCGGCTTCAGGCGACGCAGTTCGTCCGTAAAGTAGCTGTCAAAGTCTGCACCCCAGGCGGCCTGGAACTGTTCACGGTCCAGGCGGAACTGGCAGATCAGCTGGCCGATTACCCAGCGGCGGATCTGGTCGTCCCGGGTCAGGCCGACACCGCGAATGGTGGCCAACTGACC
>Ga0208301_1000381_pt1 | contig 12627 bp, 9 predicted proteins | sample 25BtaG_FD_184100 | JGI IMG/M metagenome (GOLD analysis project Ga0208301, IMG submission 184100) | Marine viral communities from Cariaco Basin, Caribbean Sea - 25B_WHOI_OMZ_CsCl (SPAdes) (version 2) | ecosystem: Environmental > Aquatic > Marine > Oceanic | place: Caribbean Sea: Cariaco Basin...
ACCTGTTGCTTCTCAAAGAAGTTTGATAACCACTTTAAGGTGTTTGATTTGGTATTCTTCTATGTCAATTATGGCTATGTCTGATGCCAGCATACTTTTTAGAACACCACCAAAAATCTATGTCACATCAATTAACGGATAACCCTATTATCAATAACCTAATCGGCTTTAGCCGTCATTACTGTGAACAAACATTAACGAGCCAAGGCGTCGATAGTATTGAGTTTGGTCATTGGCTAGCAATTCCTAGTCAGCGGTTATTGTTGATATTTCGACATCAGAAATGTGTCGCTATTGACGAGTATCAATTGGCAGCCTGATATCTTGCTCGCTCAATACATTAATTGTATTTAGGTAACACCTGTATTTTGTTTGGACATAAAAAAGCCCTTTATTATTTCTAGTATTAAACTACTGGAAACACCAAAGGGCTGATTACTCTACGACAAAAATACTAAGTAATCGATTGTACTGGCGGCTTTACATCCGCGTTTTGACCACGGTGACGTAGATAGTGATCAAGCAGTACGATCGCCAGCATCGCTTCGGCAATAGGCGTAGCACGCACACCAACGCAAGGATCATGACGACCTTTAGTCAGCATATCGACCGCTTCACCTTGAGTGTTAATGCTCTTGCCAGCAGTAGTAATACTAGAGGTTGGTTTTAGCGCAATACTGACACGGATATCTTGGCCTGATGAGATACCGCCCAAGACACCGCCAGCATGGTTGGCTGCAAACCCATCTGGCGTCAGCTCATCACGAGCGCTATGTCCGAATTGACCTGCCACCGCCATCCCATCGCCAATCTCGACGCCTTTGACCGCATTGATACTCATCATCGCATGAGCAATATCTGCATCTAAACGATCAAATACTGGCTCACCTAAGCCTACTGGCACACCGCTCGCAATGATATCAAGGCGCGCACCACAGCTAGTTCCTTCACGGCGCAAGTTATCAATCAAGGTTTCAAAACGGCCAATCGCTTCTTTGTCTGCACAGAAGAACGGATTGCTATTTACAAATTCCCAGTCAATTTGGCTTGGGTCTAAGACATTACTATGCTCATTGCCAATCTGAGTCACGTGACCACGGATTTGTACGCCCAGACGTTCTTGCAAGTATTTCTTGGCGATAGCACCAGCTGCTACACGCATAGCCGTCTCACGCGCTGACGAACGACCGCCACCACGATAGTCACGGAAGCCATATTTCATACTATAAGTATAGTCAGCGTGTCCAGGACGGAAAGTATCTTTGATATCGCTATAGTCTTTAGATTTTTGATTGGTATTGCGAATCAATAAACCGATAGACGTACCTGTGGTTTTGCCTTCAAATACGCCAGAGATAATCTCAACTTCATCAGACTCACGGCGCTGGGTTGAATACTTAGACGTACCCGGTTTGCGACGATCCAAATCTACTTGTAGGTCTTCTTCAGATAATGCTAAACCTGGTGGTACGCCATCAACGATAGCCATAAGGCCTGCGCCATGCGACTCACCGCAAGTGGTAACCGTAAAAACCTGCCCAATACTATTGCCTGCCATAACTGTCCTTAAACAAGTAAACGCTACTGATGACTATTTGACCAATCACTCATGGTTGTTAATTATACTGCTTGTAATGAGTGATTGTAGTTGTTGCTTATAGTTTCGGCTCGTGCAGCCGATACCTATTTGACCTAATATTTATCTATTGAAGGCTATCTAATAACTGAACATAAGAGGCAAACAGTTGACGGTTTGAGACTAACTCATCATAGGTAATCGCAAAGACACCATGCCCGCCATGGGCAAACTTCAACCAATCAAACTGGATTTCAGGATAGGCTTGTTTTAGTGCCCATTCGCTGTCACCCACTTCACAGATCAGCAACCCATCTGGGCTCAGATAGTCTGGCGCTTCAAATAAGATACGGTGTACCAAATCCAAACCATCTTGACCAGCTGCTAGTGCATGCTCCGGCTCATATAAGAACTCAGGCGGCAAATCTGCCATGATAGCGGCGTCCACATACGGTGGATTGGTGACGATAAGCTCATACTGGTTCTCAGCAGGTATCTTGGCAAACAAGTCAGACTCGATTACGTTCACTTGATGGCCAAGATTATGATGATCGACATTGACCATTGCCACTTCTAATGCGCCTTTATCGATATCAACGGCATCGACCAACGCATCAACGAAACGAGTAGCAAGCGCGATTGCGATACAACCAGAGCCAGTACACAAGTCCAAGATACGCTCAGGCTGCGACAATTGCTTCACATCTAAGCCATGATCATAAAATACCGCTGACTTTTCGTTCGGACTGACACCCAGTGGTTTGGCCAATTCGGTAACTTCAAAGTACGGATGGAACTGCTGACGAATCAACTCTGCAATCGGTGAACGAGGGATAAGAACCCGCTCATCGACATAAAAAGGCAAATCGCAGAAATACGATAAGTTAATCAAATAACTTAGTGGCTTACGCTCAGCGATACGCTCTTCTAATAGTCCTAGTACCAACTGCTTTTCAGACGTGGTCAGACGACAGTCTAAAATCTGCTCATTAGCAGACCAATCGAGAGACAAAGAGTGCAGGACAATGGCTGACGCTTCTGCAAACTCGTCGGTCGTGCCTTGTGCAACAACGACGTCATAATTACGCAGCTGTGTGACTGAAAAACGAATAAAGTCGCGAATACTGACGAGCTGCTCTCGTGCTTCGTTTAATTCTGCATGTAAGTTAGCAAATTCATCGTGCTCACCAAGAAGTCCAGTCTCTAAATCATACTCCATCTCACCGTCTAAGCCCTCAGACTCATCATTGAAGTATTGGTTTTGAAACTCTTCTGCACTCATTGTTTGGTCTTCTGACATATCGCACCTTGTGGATTAACTGCTAGCGGGTTAAATTGCTTTTTGCTAAAAATCGTTATATTAAATAAAATTCAGTCATACATTATAGACGTAAACCTCTAGTAGCGCCAATAACTGTCATTTTTACTTGCACAAAAAATAGTGCGAATAATGAACAGTTTGCGTAAGAATCGAGCACGACGCCATACACACCTTGGTTAAATTATTACCCAACTGTAGCGAATACGTCAGCAGTTGACGTTTGGTAAGTCTTAAATGCAAAAAGATGTGTCAAAAGTTTGCGATGCAATCAAATTATGCGCATAATAGCCGCATTAGTAGCAACCACAAGTGACTCAATATGATGAAAATAAAGCCAATTATTACTGCCATATCTATCGCAGCTGTAAGTGCTAGTGTAGCCGCACTTGCTGCACCTGCCGATAGTACTCGCACATTGCCAGTACGCACGGCTGACGCTATGCCAGGTCTTGCAAAAAAGGTCAGCCTTAATGTGCAAGAGAACCGTAGTCGCTCAGATGGCGCTGCTACTGTACAGTTAAATACAGAGAAAGCGAAACCAGTCGACAGCATGAACCAGCTTATCAATAATAAGCAAGAAGCCAACCAAAACGTGCCAGCCCCAGCTGCTGACAATATGAGTGCAGCAGAACTGACGCGTAAAGATGAGCAAGCTGACCGCAATGATGACATTAGTGAAGGTCAAGCCGTCGCGGCGCCTAGCGACCTATCATCTATCGACTCGTCTGATCCACTCGCTTTTGAGTTACCAGAGAGTGAGAAGCGTCAAGACTTTAGCGATGATCCGACCATCAAAAACATCGAAGACAAAGATGGTAAGAAACATACAACGCTGAACTTGTCGAACTATGCCAAGCAAGTGAACGGTGCTGTTTGGTCACCTAATATGAAAGTCAACTCAGCGATGACCATTAAAATGCAGGCGCTGCTCGATTGGAACCATGCTTCTCCTGGTCCTATCGATGGCGGTTGGGGCATGAACAGCAAAAAAGCCCTTGTTAACTTCCAAACGATGAAAGGCTTGCCAGCGACTGGTAAAATGGATCAAAAAACTTGGGATGCCTTGGTCAAAAATATCCCTGCGAACAAACCTGTACTGGTCACTTATACGTTGACCGCAGACGATATCAATACCAATTTTGCGACCACGCCTTCTGGTTCAGAAGCGAAGTCAAAAATGAAAGGTCTTTATTATCAAGATATTAAAGAGATGCTAGGTGAACGTTTCCATATGGATGTACGTTACTTAGACAAACTCAACAAAAATAAAAAGTATGCTGTTGGCGAGACTATCACGGTGCTAAATACTCGTGACAAGCTGAACCAACGTATCAATCGCGTAGTCGCCAACAAAGCCGACAAAACATTGTATGCCTATAACGGTGACAAACTGGTTGCTACTTATCCGACGACTGTTGGTAGCGATGCCACACCATCTCCAAAAGGCACGTTCAAAATTATCAATAAAGTGAAAATGCCTTGGTATAAATCAACCGTTGGTGAAGGCGCTCAAAAGAAAGTTCACATGATAGCACCAGGACCAAACAACCCAGTCGGTGTCGTTTGGATGGGATTATCTAAGCCTTCTTACGGTTTACATGGCTCACCAGTACCTGAAGGTATCAGTCGTCAAGGCTCAGCAGGTTGTGTTCGTTTGACCAACTGGGATGTGTTAGAAGTTTATGCCAATATCGAAAATGGCGCGGTTGTCGAACTTCAATAAATAGAACCTTATTAAATCTAGCTTCGATGCTAGTTAGCAAATAATTCTAACGATGATAAAAAAGACCTCAATATTGAGGTCTTTTTTTGTTTGTTGATAGGTGGTTCCACTTTACATCGATAACACTGCTTGTCTTTATGTTTTACTGTTCGCCTTTATGTCTTATAGCCTTCCTCATTCCCAGTAATACTGCCAATTTTTTTGGTAAAGAATAATCCTGCAGGTATCGAAGCTAGAACGCCCAATCCAACTGCTATTTGAATATGAAATATCTCATTGAACCCTGTAATGAGAGCTCCGATCATAAAAAGTCCGATAGTCACGGTGGCTGTCATTGAGTAGATGACAGAAAATAATGGCCAGTTCATAAGTTATTCCTTATCTTTATTGTGGATATAATATATTTAACCTTAATTCCACAAAAAAAGTAAGTATTTACCGTGAACCTTTGTAGCATCTATATTAGATGACTTTTGAATAAAAACCATGCTAATATTAAGGTTTTAGACTTAAATATAAGAAACATCAGTTCTTACCCCCATCTTCTCTCAACTCTTTTTTACAACTTTCAAGAATCTCCTATATCTTTATCTATTTATCATTACAATAATGACTTTCTTTATCTACTAAGAACACTATCTGCTATGTCCTCATCTGAAAAAAACACTGCGCCTAACTCAGTGGATCAAAATGATTCATCAGCCATTACTGACGCTTCTCACAATCAAGACGCGTTAATTGATCCAGTAGTTGATGATGCTGTAGACAATGATGAAAGCGAAGACAATCAACACAAGCAATCGACTGATACAGATGACGAAATAGACTCCGAAGTAGACACTGAGTGTGCGCAGCCACCTGACGCTGAGATAACGATGGAAACCATCAGTGACGATGTGGTCGTGGCAACATTGGAATCGACAGAACCTGAGTCACAATCAAATACTGAAGCGTCAGAGGTTGCAGAATCAGAGTCTATAGAAGCGAAAGAAAAGTCCGATTTCTTCCAGTCGGATACGGCTGAAACAACAGAAAAAAGTGCTCGAGACGATAGTGACGCGGAGGTAACGGTAGAAGCAGAAGACGACCCTGCTGATGACACAAATATCGCAGCACAGTCATCAGATAACAAAACAGCCAATCAACAAAAAACAAAAAATGCATCTAGTCGCGATGACGGCAATCAAAATAGTGACTCAGCAGATGATAATCAAAGTAAAGACACCGATGTAGAAGATAGCGACGCTCAAAAGTCTCAAGATGAAAGTGACGAAGATGAGGTTCAAGAGGAAAAAGAAGCCAAGCTTGAGTCTTATAAGCAGTTTGTCGCCGAGCAATTCAGCAATCAAAAGGTAGATTACCCAGAAGTACGGGTTAGAATTGAGGCGAACGCGCTGCCTAGCAAGATGTACTTCATCATGAATATTTTGTCTGCCATCATTGCCAGTTATGGCCTAGTGACCAATTCAGCAGCCGTGGTCATCGGAGCGATGTTAGTTGCGATGATGCTAGGCCCTATCACGGGTATAGCACTAGCGATTATCGATCACCGTATGCCATTACTACGTAAGTCGCTTTTTACCGTCATTATCGGTGTCTCACTGGTGGTATTGGTTGGCTTTATCGTTGGTTGGCTACATAAGGACCAACCGCTAACGGCAGAAATCCTATCACGTACCCAGCCCACCTCTATGGATTTAATGATTGCCTTAGCAGGTGGTACAGCTGGTGCTTATGCGATGGTATCACCGCATCTCTCGGTTGCTGTTGTTGGTGTTGCGGTTGCCACAGCTTTGGTACCACCACTGGCTGCTAGTGGTATCTTACTCGCTAATGGCGAGATGCAGCTTGGGCTTGGTGCGCTGTTATTGGCAGCGACCAACATTCTTGCTATTCAATTTACCAATGCGCTTGTCTTATGGGTTTTAGGGTTTCGTCGTTTGGTCGATGATGATTATAAATCAAATACTTATTTGACTTTTTTGCAGCGGAATGCGGTGACCTTGTTGCTACTTGGGGGCCTAGGTGCCTATTTGACCATCAATCTACAGACCAATGCCAAGCAGCAAGTATTTGAGAGTAGTGTCAAAGAAACCATCAACAACTACTTTATCGATCAAGGCAATGTATTGACCAATACACAGTTTGATACCTCAGAAGAAAACCAAATGGTGCGAGCAATCGTGCGTGGAGAGACATTACCGAGCTCATATGACGTACGCCAGATTGAAACGCTCATTACTAATAATATGGCAGAGAATTTCCCAGAGTACTTGCCAATTAAGCTCCAACTACGTTATTTGCCTGTGCAAGTAATCGAGTCCAATCCAACGACGCAAGACAAATTAGATGAAACGGATGCGGCAATTTTGACCAATTAATCTTAATACTCTATAAATTAGGCGATGACTAGCACACGTATAATAACCTAGTAGTTATAACTCTTGTACCAAGAGCTTGGGCGTTTGTGCTAAAATCGCTTGCAAAATTATTTTATGTTATTTACTCAATTCTATCCGTCAGTAAGGAGCCGCTGTGAGCCAGCCATTTCGCTCAGCCGATATTCGCCAAGCCTTTATCGATTTTTTCATAAGCAAGCAGCACACCCAAGTTTCATCGTCTAGCTTGATTCCACATAATGATCCGACACTGCTATTTACCAATGCCGGTATGAATCAGTTCAAAGAGACCTTTTTGGGTATGGAGCCACGTGACTATACACGTGCGGTGACCTCGCAAAAGTGTGTGCGTGCTGGCGGCAAGCATAACGATCTAGATAATGTTGGCTACACTGCCCGTCATCATACATTTTTTGAAATGCTTGGCAATTTCTCGTTTGGTGATTATTTCAAGCAAGCAGGCATCGAGTATATCTGGGAGTTTTTGACCTCGGATAAGTGGTTAGCGATTGATAAAGACCGTCTATATGTGACCATTTACGAAACCGATGACGAAGCTTTTGACATCTGGAATAAAAACATCGGCATTCCAAGTGAGCGCATCATTCGCATTGGTGACAATAAAGGCGCTCCTTACGCTTCTGATAACTTTTGGACGATGGGCGACACTGGTCCTTGTGGCCCTTGTACCGAGGTCTTTTATGACCACGGCGCCGATATCGAAGGCGGTTTGCCAGGTACGCCAGAAGAAGACGGCGATCGCTATATTGAGATTTGGAACTGCGTATTCATGCAGTTCAATCGTCAAAAAGACGGCACGCTGTTACCACTGCCAGCACCTAGCGTCGATACAGGCATGGGTCTTGAGCGTATTAGTGCCATTATGCAAGGCGTTCATGGCAACTACGAGATCGATTTATTTGTCCATTTGATGGATGCAGCAGCTGACATCTTAGAGATCAGCAACGAGCAACAATCATCATTAAAAGTCATCGCCGACCATATTCGTGCGGTAGCATTTTTGGTTACTGATGGTGTCACGCCAAGTAATGAAGGTCGCGGTTATGTATTGCGCCGTGTCATTCGTCGTGCGGTACGTCATGGCAACAAGCTTGGCGCTGATAGTGAATTCTTCTATAAAATGGTTGCGCCGCTTGTGGCTGAAATGGGCAGTGCCTATCCTGAGCTAAAAGACAAGCAGAGCGTCATCGAAAGTGCTATTCAAAAAGAAGAAGCACAGTTTGCTAAAACATTGGCCCAAGGCTTACGTTTACTTGCCAGCGAACTTGAAGGCTTACAAGATGGCGATACGCTATCTGGTGAAGCGGCATTTAAGCTTTATGATACCTATGGTTTCCCACTTGATTTGACCGCCGATATCACTCGTGAGCGTGGTATCGCTATTGATGAAGCCGAATTTGATGAGCATATGCAGGCACAACGTGAGCGTGCGCGTGATGCTGGCAAGTTTGACGTCGATTACAGCAGTGTCATCCAAGTAGAAACGCCAACGACATTTATCGGCTATGAGCAGCTTGAAGAAGACGGCGTGACTATTGACGCGCTTTATCAAGACGGCAACCCAGCAGACAGCTTAACAGAAGGCATGGAAGGCGTTGTGGTATTAGATCGCACCCCATTTTATGCTGAAGGTGGTGGTCAGGTTGGTGAGCTTGGTGAAATCCGTACAGCATCTGGCGTCTTTGAAGTGCAAGATACCAAAAAATCTGGACAGGCGATTATCCATTATGGTGTCGTGACCATGGGTGATATTAGTACTAAACAAACCGCTGAAGCGCAAGTACTGTCTAGCATTCGTGCAGCCAGTGCCAAAAACCACTCGGCCACTCACCTATTGCATGCAGCGCTAAGAGAAGTGCTAGGCGACGCGGTCACGCAAAAAGGCTCATTGGTCTCAAGCGAAGTACTACGTTTTGACTTTGCTTATGACAAACCTGTCAGCGCTGCTGAAATCATGCGTGTTGAACGTCTCGTTAATGAGCAAATTCAAGCCAACACCCCTGCCCGTATCGAGCACATGTCGATTGATGAAGCGATGAACCAAGGCGCTATGGCACTGTTTGGCGAAAAGTACGGCAGTGACGTTCGAGTCCTAACCATGGGTACAGACCGTATCGTCGATGGTCAGCGCAAGCCTTTCTCTATTGAGCTATGTGGTGGCTTGCACGTACAGCGTACGGGCGATATCGGTGTGCTGAAAATCACTAGCGAGTCTGGTATTGCGGCTGGTATCCGCCGAGTTGAAGCTGTCACTGGCATGAACGCGGTCAAAAATATTCAGCAAAGCGAGCAACAACTGAGCGAGTTGGCAAGTCAGCTGAAAGTAAAACGTCCTGAAGTGGCGCAGCGTGTCCGTACGATGGCTGATAAGCAACGTGACCTAGAAAAACAACTAGAGCGCTTGCAGCAAAAAATCGCCAGTGCTCAAGCAGCCAATTTGCTTGATGATGTACAAACGATCGCAGGTACGCCAGTTCTTATCAGCACCTTAAGCGGTATCGATGGTAAATCCATCCGTACACTGATGGACGATATCAAATCAAAACTGCCTGATAGCGTAATTGTATTGATTGGTGATAAAGATGACCAGTTAGCACTCGCAGCGAGCGTCGCAAAACCTGTCACTGCCAAAGTTAAAGCTGGTGATATTATTCGTCATTTGGCAGGTGAGCTTGGTGGTAAAGGTGGCGGTAAGCCTGACTACGCACAAGGCGGCGCACCGAAGTCTGGCAACAGTACAGCGGTTATCAGCGCTCTACCTGCTTGGATTGAAACCCAGCTTAGCTAAGCTAGTGAATTTTAAACTCGCGAATATACTGGTATAGCGTCTCACAATGTCCCTTATATTTATCGCATAGCTTTACTCTACTACGCATAAAATACGTGATTGGTTATAACTACTATAACCAATCGCCATACATCTAAGCGCTCCTGAGGCTTAAAGTTATGCGGCAGATATGGTATAAAGGTCAACGTTTGGGCATATTGTTCATTCCATAAGGTTGATAGATACCATTAGAAGAATGAAAGACCTAAAGGCATAACTCTTATCATCTGGCTTTATCTATACAAGCATTGACGAGCATCACATTGACTCTCATCAATGACAATAAAAAGTCATTATTGAATAAATAGGTAGATTTTTATGGCGTTAATAGTACAGAAATACGGCGGCACCTCGATGGGTAGTATCGACCGCATCAAAAACGTCGCCAAACGAGTCAAACGCTGGCATGACAATGGTCACCAAGTGGTCGTCGTAGTCTCAGCCATGAGCGGCGAAACCAACCGTTTGATTGATCTAGCTCGCCAAATTAGCACACAGCCTGATCCTCGCGAATACGATCAAATGGTCTCAACAGGTGAGCAGGTTTCTATCTCACTACTCGCTATGGCGATTAAAGAGCTTGGTATTGGTGCCCGTTCAATGACTGGTCGCCAAGTAGCGATTAAGACCGACAACGCCCATAATAAAGCCCGTATCGAAAGCATCGATGACAAAAACATACGTGAGCAATTAGATGCTGGCAATATCGTTATTGTGGCAGGTTTCCAAGGTATCGACGAAGAAGGCAACGCGACCACATTAGGACGCGGTGGTTCTGATACCACAGGTGTGGCGATTGCCGCGGCCTTGGGCGCTGACGAGTGTCAAATTTATACCGATGTCGATGGCGTCTATACCACTGACCCTCGCGTGACCTCAAAAGCCAAAAAACTTGAAAAAATTACATTTGAAGAAATGCTTGAAATGGCAAGTCTTGGCTCTAAGATTCTACAAATTCGCTCAGTAGAATTCGCTGGTAAATATGGCGTGCCGCTACGTGTACTCTCTAGCTTTGATGAAAACACAGACGGTAGCTTTGACCAAGAATTTCAAGACAACGTTGGTACCCTAATTACGATAGACGAAGGAGACAATATGGAACAGGCAATCATCTCAGGTATCGCGTTCAACAGAGACGAAGCAAAAATCTTAGTACGCGGCGTGCCTGACCATCCTGGTATCGCCTCTGCTATCTTAAGCCCAATTGGTCGTGCCAATATCGAAATCGATATGATTGTACAAAATCTTTCGGATAACGGTACTACTGACTTTACTTTCACGGTCAACCGCACTGATTTAGATAAGACGCTAAAAGTGCTTAACGAAGAAGTGAAAGATGAAATTGGTGCTAAAGAAATATTAGGCAATAGTGAAGTTGTTAAAGTGTCATTGGTTGGTGTTGGCATGCGCTCACACGCAGGTGTCGCTAGCCTTATGTTCCAAACACTGGCTGAAAACAACATCAATATCCAGATGATTTCAACCAGCGAAATCAAAGTGTCGGTTCTGATTCAAGATCAACACTTAGAAAAAGCCGTTAAATCATTACACACGGCATTTGGCCTAGATCGTGAAGACGGTGAAAGCAAAATCGCTGGGCTATAAGACATAAAAACTGTTAAAATATAGCATTAGCATTGATGGTTATCTATTAATCGCTATTAATGACTTTATACTTTATATAGTATGTAGATCAACAGCATTTAAATTAATAGCGTTTGAATTAATAGTATCCAAATAAATACAGTACTTAAGTAAAATAGGATCTTTTTAGGTCCTATTTTTATTTTTTAGCATAGTTGAAATGAGCATTTACCTAATAGTTTTGTGAAAAACCGTGACAGTATCTGTTATGCCGCCTATAATGGGGCTTTCATTTGGGCTAAATGAATCTACCTATCGTTACCGCTATTGGCACGATATCGAGCATCGTGATAATGGTTATATTGCATGTTTGGTGCTGCGGTAATGTTCTGCAATTGAGAAGTAATCTGATGAGTAATAATTTGTTGATGCGACATAAGGAGTGTGACGCATGTTAATTTTGACACGCCGCGTGGGCGAAACGCTAATGATTGGCGACGAAGTAAGTGTGACGGTTCTAGGCGTCAAAGGCAATCAAGTACGTATCGGTGTAAACGCACCTAAAGATATTGCAGTACACCGCGAAGAGATTTATCAACGTATTCAGCATGAGCGTTCTGTACAGTCGCAAATGCAGCATCTTGAGCAAGGCAACTTTTCGCCTTCGTTTGATGACGAAGACTACTTTAATCGCTAAGCTAGCCAAATTATAATGCTGAACGCTCAACGGCTACTATCATCATTGAGCACACATAAATATTATATTGTTTTTTTAATCTGCTCTGAGGTCATTTATTTATGAGTATCCGCCAATCAGATGTATCGACATTACTTAATGGTTTGAACAAAAAAGCCATTGGATTCAATGATGTCATCAGCTTTATCGATGATTTTTATCGCTATGCACCTGCCCCTTTTGTAAATGGGATGGTACATAATGCAGCCGGTGAAAACGAAGGTAGCGCGAAGATTTTTGGTTTTGCTAAGCACCATGGCCTGAACCAATTGGACACGCTTAAACTATTTGGCGAACATTATGCCAAGGTACAAGCAACGCCTAACGGTACCGATCATGCCAATATCCGCAATTTTTTACATTGGGGCTGGCAAGGATTTTTGATGCAGAAGAACCCGCTAACGGTTCGTCCTAGTGTCGATACGACTGCTATTTAATCA